>SWBZ01001885.1_pt1 | contig 75083 bp, 69 predicted proteins | sample 4693031 | NCBI WGS metagenome assembly SWBZ01 (sample SAMN10267274, study PRJNA491770) | bioreactor metagenome | isolation source: DHS bioreactor inoculated with | place: Japan: off Shimokita Peninsula
CCCTGGGAAGGGGAGGGGATTAAATGATGAAAAGAGAGATTTCTCTCTCGCGTGTCGCGCACACTTAGTGTGCCTTTCGACGTAGCGGAGGAGGTGCCGAGACTGCCGGAAGCGCGGAAGGTGGGGATAAGGTAACCCCCACCCGTACCCTCCCCCTATTCGCAGGGGGAGGGGAAAGATTCTTGATGGATTTGCTTGCGGAAATGGATTCCCAATTAAAGCATTTGGGAATGACAGACTATAAGGATGACGTATTAAAAGAAGATTGCCGCGGTCGCTTCGCAACCTCGCAATGACTGGAAAACCCTTGATGGATTGCTGGCGGATGTGGATTCCCGATAAATACATTCGGGAATGACAAATAAAGAGAAAAATGAGATCCTGAATTTTTTAGCTTGTTGTACTCTGGAGCCGTACTATACGAGCTTCCGTGTAGTCGGCCCATGGCGTCCGATTCCTCGCTTGCTCGAAATCGTTGGGAATGACATTAACTGAATGGATTCCTGCCTGCGCAGGAATGACAGACTTTTAATGTGACCCCCACCCTGACCCTCCCCCTGGGAAGGGGAGGGGATTAAATGATGAAAAGAGAGATTTCTCTCGCGCGTGTCGCGCACACGTTTTGTGTTTTTAGACATAGCGGAGGAGGTGCCGATGCCATCGGAAGCGCGGATGCTGATATCAGCAATATGCTGCCACTTCGATTTCCTGCGCACGTGGTGCGGCGCTATTTGAACCAGCCGGAGCGGTAGAAGAAGTAGACCATGACTATTACGACGGCGGCCATGAAGAGGAGGATCGTGTGGTAGGCGAATTCCCAGTGGAGTATGGGCATGTTGTCGAAGTTCATGCCGTAGATGCCGGCGACGAGGTTCAGCGGGAGGAATATGGCGGCGACGATGGTGAGAATCTTCAGCCTGTTGTTGGTCTTGTCCTGGAGCATGAGGTCGTAGTGCTGATGGAGGTCTTCGAGCCTTCGCTCGTAGCGGCTGAGGAAGCGGAAGCCATTACGGATTTCCTCTTCGAGGTTTTTGAAGCTCTTTCCGAGCTTGCCGATGTCGAACGCCGTTCCGTCGTAGACGTTCAGGATGTTAATGCAGTAGAGCTGGTCCTCGACCACGATGTTCACGCGGTCGACGTTTTTCTTGATGTGGAGTATGGCGTCGATGTCTATCGTCAGCTTCTCGGCGATTACCTTGTTGCTGAGGTCGGTTATGTCTTCGCGGAGGGCCATGTAGAGGGCGTAGTTCTTCTCGACGAGCTCGGCGAGGATGTAGTAAAGGAGGGACGCTATCGTCCCCTTCTTCAAATGGAGGTTCTCGCAGAGGTTCGAGGCCAGCTTGCTCATCATGCCGACTTCGTTCCTGTGGATTGTGATCAGGAGGGTCGGAGTGCAGAGAAAGGAGATGTATTCGATGACAAACTCTTCCGTGTCCTTTATGATGGGGAATTCGAAATAGAGCTCGAACTCGGAGTGGGCGACGGGGAGATTTCGCTCCCTCAAGACGTAGTCGTCTATTAAGGAGTCGTCCTTGAGGATCGGGCGGAGAAATTGCCTTAGCTCCCCGGGGGCAGGGTCGAGTATGTCCACCCACCTGAGCCTGCCGTCGTATATCCTCCCCGGGGCGGGAACCTCGGTTTCCTCCGTCATGAGAAGGTTGTCGCCTATGGTGTAGGACTTTATCTGCAAGCGCGCCTCCCGGGCCGTCCGCCGAAACCGCTTTGCGGCCGCCCTTGGGAGTAGTATTGTAATGCGTATAGAAAAATTTTAAAAGGAGCTTCACATGCTCTACATAATCGTGAAAACAATCCTTACGGCGGGCATTATAGTCGGGGCTTCGGAGCTCGGAAAGAGATACACGACGTTCGCGGCGCTGCTCCTGGCGCTGCCGCTTACGTCGCTCCTGGCGATGATATGGCTCTACGTGGACACGAAGGATGCGGCCCGGGTAGCCGAGCTCTCGACGGGCGTATTCTGGCTGGTGCTGCCGACGCTGCTGTTTTTTATCCTACTGCCGTGGCTGATAAAACAGGGGGCCGGGTTCTGGGCGGCGATGGGGGCGTCGGCCGCGATAATGGTGATCTTTTATCTAGGATACGCCGCGATAGGGAAGAAGCTCGGGCTCCCGCTATAGGCCCGTTATCCCTCACAGAGCCTTTGCCTGAGCTTGGCCATGCCGGCGCGCATCCAGCTCTTAACCGTGCCGAGGGGCTCGTTCATGTGGGCGGAAATTTCCGTCTGGCTCATACCGTGGAAATAGGCGAGCTCTATCGACCGACGCTGGGACGGGGGGAGCTCGGAAAGGGCACTCTCGATGAGCTCACGCTTCTGGCGGGTTTCCGTTTCCTCGTCGGGCGAGCCGGAATTGTCGGGCAGGTTGTCAGGGAGAGGGTCCTGAAGGAGCCTTCTTTTCTTACCAGACCTGAGCTTGTCTATGGCACGGCTACGGGTGAGCGTGATCAGCCATGCGGAAGGGGAGCCCCTGTCGGGGGAATATTCGAGGGATTTCTGCCAGACCTGGTTAAAAACGTCGAGCGAGACCTCGTCTGCCTCGTCATAGCTCGACAGTATTTTCGCAGCGAGCCCGTAGACCTGGGAAATGGTTTTGTCGTAAAGCTTGCCAAGAGCCGACTCGCATCCCCGGGCTATCTTGGCCAGCAGCTCGGCCAGCTCCTGTTCTAGTTGCGGCAGGCGGCCTCGGCCGCCGGAAGTGTCAGACATTCCTCCTCCAAAGCTCCGGATACTAAATTTAACCTAATCGAAGTTTCTTTACTACTCAATAATCGTTGTAAATTTAAGCGCGCGCTTTCTGTTCCCTCTCCCGCGCTTTTGCGCGGTTATAATATTTTGAAACGGGTCAACCGAAACCGCATCCGCGTTCGTATATTTAAATAAGCAGCGGATTTATATATAATGTCAAAAAGTCCCGAAGGAAATACCCCGAGAAAATGCCCGATCAGATGAGCGAAGTGTCGAGAGAAGAAGAACTGATCCTGCTGTACGTGCTCGGCGTGCTCGAAGGCGAGGAGCTCGAAGAAGCTGAGCGCCTTATCGATTCGAACACCCCCGAGGTTAGGAGAATGCTCGCGGATTACGAATCCGTGGCCAGCCTCCTTTCCTACTCGGCCAGGCCCGCCGTTCCCTCCCCCGATATCAAAAAAAAACTCCTTGCTGACGTAAGACGCAGAAAGTCGCGTGAAATACGGGAAAGGATGGCCCCCGCGAAGGAGGGCTTCCTCGCAGGCTTCCGGCCGCTCTGGCTCGGGGCGGGCGCTCTCGCCTCTGCGGCGCTCGTTTTTCTGGTCGTGACGAATATTACACTCAGGACAACCGTAGGCGAGAGGGACGCCGTGATATCGTCGCTTAACGACAAGCTCACGGCGAGCGAGGAAAGGGTGGAAAGGCTCGAAAACCTGATCGCGACGAAAGAGGGCGAGCTAGGCGGCCTGGAAACGAAGCTCGCGAGCCTCGAGCAGGTGACGGACTTCATGAAGGACCAGGACATAGTCCTCATTCAGCTGAGCAGCAAGGCTCACGACCTGAAGGCTTCGGGCAGGGTGCTCTGGGACAAGAACGAGCACGACGCGCTTCTTTATTGCCTCGACATGCCGAACGCGCCGGAGGGTAAGACGTACCAGTGGTGGGTCATCATAAAGGGCAAGCCGCGGAGCATGGGAATATTCGATGTGAACGACGAGGGGGACAGCATCGTGCACATAGATTCCCTGAAGAAGTTCGGCGACGTGAAGTCGATAGAGGCGTTTAAAGTGACTCTGGAGCCCCAGGGCGGAGCAGAGACTCCCACAGGGAAGGATCTCATTGCCGGCGCGTCCATCTAGCCAGCCGGGGTTTTCAAATTTGCGGGACGGGCCTTCAGGTCTGCACCCGCAAGGCTTCCACAGCTTCCCATTATAGCCAATCATATCGTCGATTCAGGCCTTTCCCCGGCCCAAAACACCTTGCATTTTCTATCTACATCTTTTAAATTCTCTATTGGGTAAAGGTTCCGCTGTAAAACCACATCAGCATTGGAGGGATTGTAATGGCAAGAAGCGCCGACGGTAAGGGCAATAACGGCAAGACGAACGGAAAATTCACATTGGGGGAGCGTTACGAAAAGGCGCTCAGCTACCCGCTTTTCGATTCGATATTCAACCGCCGTTCGAGGAGGTTCGGCCTCGGGATGAAGCTCGAAGACCCGACGCTCGGGTTCGAGTCGAAGTACGACCCTGTGCCGCTCGAGGAGATGGAAGAAGCGCTGCTGGTATGGTCGGGCACGGGACTCACCGGGCTCTGCCTTGCGGACCTGCCCCCGGAAACGGGCATCGACCTCCTTTGCCAGTGGACCGGACGGACATGGCCCTCCGCATGCAACAATCACGGGACCGAGCTTTTCTTCACGAACGACAGCGGGCTCTACCACGTTAACGTCAAGAACATGCTCCCCAAGAAGCACGAGCTGGACATGTTCTTCAAGATGGACAGGGAAGAGCGCATGGCGAGGATCCTGGAGCTTTACCGCGAGAGCCTCGTAAAGCTCGAGGACGGAAGGGCCGATCTGCCGGACAAGATGCCGGGGCTCTTCGAATTTAACCAGTGGAATACAAACAAGCCCGGGACATCTGTCTTCATACCGGTGACGGACGTGACCGAGGAATACATAAACCTCCTTCACCTTTACTGCAGCAATTCATACGGATTTACGATAATCGACGACCTGACCGGGAAGCCCGCGGGCGTCGACAAGTGGATAAAGAAGGGGAGATTAAAAGACGGCGTCAAGCTTTCGCTGTTCGACCTCGAAACCAGGATTCTGACGGGGCTTAACGTGGAGCAGGCTTTTATCTGCCAGAACATGAGCCTCGCGCTCCAGGCGCTCGGGCTCGCCGGGTGGACGTTCAGCGGCTTTATACCGAGGTTTGCGCTGGGCGGTGCGCCGCAGCTCTTCAAGGGGCTCGGGTTCAGGTTCATACAGCCGAAGAAGGGGACTATCGATCCCCCGACGACCGTGCCCGTAGGAAAGGACGGCGTCTTCCAGGCGTATTGCCCGCCGTATTATAAGGATATGAACGAGGCCATAGACGCCTTCCACGAGCACAAGGAAGCGGCATGGAAGCCGGAAAAGCCGTTCCCGTATGCCGAGCCCGACAAGCATCTCATGCGCGCGCCGAGGCCGACGGAGACTACGATACAGATCGTGAAGGACGTCGCGAATTATATTTACGATACGTACGGCAGGTTCCCGGCTTTTGTAGACCCGATGTACATGAGGCTCGTTTTCCAGGCGATGAATATAGACGTCGAGTTCTACGACAAGTACTATCCGCAGGGTTCCTATTCGGACAGGCATCTCGAGGCGTTCCAGAGCCACACCGGGGCTTCGCATCCGACGGCGCCCGGACGCCCGGACGCGAAGAGGGCCGAGGAAAGGGCCTCGGGCGGAGACAAGATCAAGGCTTAATTAAATTCCGAATGCTTTTTGACCACGCATGCGCCCGCCCGTACACGGCGGGCGCAATTTATTCCCACTCCGAGTATAACACTTGACAAACACTGAATAATTATCTAAATTGGAATTGTAGCCGGGGGTATGTGCTACGGCTTACTAAAACGGTTGGGAGTTCCAAACATGAAGCGTTCAGACATTGAAAAGGATTTAGCGGATAGATTCAATCTTCAACCTTCCCAGTCCGAGCAGATTCTCGATACGATCATCGAGCACATGACGGGAGTCCTCGAAGGCGGAGGCCGTATAGAGATAAGGGGATTCGGCAGCTTTTTCACGAAGAGCTACGGCTCGTACGAGGGCAGGAACCCACGGACGGGCGACAAGGTTACCGTATCGAGCAAGAAGCTCCCGCATTTCCGTCCGAGCCGTGAACTCATAGCCAAGCTGAACGGCGAGGAATAAAAACCCCCGGAGAACGCTGCCCGAGCTGAAGGCCCTGCGGGCTTAAGGCGGACGCCTCTGCCGGGCCGGTATTGCGATTGACAATTACGCGCCATCCGCTAGCCTCTTCCCTATGGCATTACTGAAAATACTCAAATATCCGGACCCTTTTCTGAGAAGGAAATGCGCCCCCGTCGAGGAAATCGACGACGAGCTGCTTTCACTCCTCGACAACATGACGGAGACGATGTACGCCGCCAGGGGCGTCGGGCTCGCCGCGCCGCAGGTGGGCGCGGACAAGAGGGTTGTAGTCATCGACGCCAGCCCGTGGTTCAGGGACGGCGGCGAAGAAGAGGGCGAGGAAGGCGAGTCCGGCGTAGAGGCGGATTCCAGAGGGACGGCGGACGCGGAAGAGGCGCACGAGGAGTGCTCTCATTCCGGCGAATGCTCTCATTCGCACGACGAAGAGGAGTACGACGGGCCGGGGCTGATGGAGCTTATAAATCCCGTTATCGTTTATTCCGAGGGGTCGGCCCTTGGCGAGGAGGCTTGCCTCAGCATTCCGGGTTTTTCGAGCGAGGTAAAGCGGAAGTTCAAGGTGGTCGTCGAGGCGTATAACCGCGACGGCGATCTTATAGAGATAGAGGCCGAGGACCTGCTCGCGAGGGTGTTTCAGCACGAGATCGATCATCTGGACGGCGTGCTCTTCATCGACCGGCTGAGCCGTCTGAAGAGAGAGCTTCTCGTGAGGAAGATCGAGAAGGTCCTGGGGAAGGAAGGCCGGAAGACGGCGGCGGTCTGATTATAACCCCTTCATTTCTTATCTTCGTTTAATTCCGAACAGCTTATAATCCGCAATAAGTCCCCAATATAGCCGGGGCTCTCCGGCGCTTCCCGCTATTTCTTTATTCGAACTTTCGATATTGCACTAAATCTCTAACGGCCGTATTTTTAGGCAGGCCGGGGCTGATTCCGTCCGCGAGGAAGGATAAAGGAGATATATATGAAATATTCCATATTGCTAAGGACGTTTGCCGTTTACGCACTATTTGCCATGCTCGGGCTCGGAATCATCGGGGGCTGCGAGTCGTCTTCGGACAGCGATACCGGCAAGGGGGGAGGCGACGACGATACGGAGCTGAGGACGTGCGACCTCACCGGCGCGGACAGCGCGTGTAACATATGCGCAGAGCTGGGCGACGCCGCATGCTGCACTCTCAGCTCGCCTGCGGGCTGCGGCTCGGTTACCCAGATACTCGACTTTACCGGATGCTCGTCGGACAATGCCGCCGCCTGCGTGATAGGCGCTGCGCCCACTCCCGCGCCGACGACCGCACCGACGGCCGCACCAACGCCGGAGCCGACCGCAGAGCCGACGCCGATCCCGGAGCCTACGGCGGAACCTACCGGCGTGCCCACTCCGGTGCCAACGCAGGTTCCGACACCTGCTCCTACTCCGCGGCATACCCCTTCACCGAGCGCTTCGCCTACACCGTCCCCTTCACCGGGACACATACTCACGATCGTTAACAACTGCTCGGAACCGGTTTGGATAGGGATGCAGAGCATTAATTTCACGCCGCTACTTTGCGCAGCGAATACGAGCGGCTCGCCGGCCGTGGGGAACTGCGGACCACAAGGCGGGCAGTCGGGCGGTACGATACCGAACAATACGGCCTGGGTGGGGGCGCCGCCATGGGCAGCGGACGGCAGCGCGACGTGGGAAATACCGACCAAGGACGCCGACCCGGCGAACCTCGGAGGCATACGGCAGCTTAATATCCCCGACTGCTGGGACTCGGGGATCATGGTCGCGCGCACCGGATGCACAGCCGGGGCAAGCGGCGTGCTCACCTGCCAGTCGGGGAACTGCGGCGGGACGACGGGGGTCGAAAACTGCGGCGGCATAAACGGGCCTAAGCCCGCCTCGCTCGCGGAGCTGACCTTCGACGGCGGTATACCGAAGAACTGCACCGGAGAGGACAATTACGACGTTTCGTTCGTTGCTGGCTTTAACGTGATGGTGGAGATAGCCCCGGACGATCAGCCGGGATGCGGCTCGGCAGGGTCCGGGTGCTCGGAGCTGCCGTTATGCCCGTGGGATACGTACGTGTTCGAGCCCGGGGCGAACGGGAACATCGGCGGGTACGTCAAGAGCACGGCGGACGAGATAGGCACCTGCCTGTCGCCGTTCAACATGGCCTCGATAGGGCTCCCGCCGCTCGACGCGATGAGCACGGCGGACGCGAACAGGCTCGGATGCGTGTCGTCGAGCTTCGATGAGACGCCCTGGACGAACAACGACGTGTGGGGAGTGTGCATGACGAGCTTCGGCGACAATGCCGATAGCTGCGCGTTCGACGCGACGGCGGCGTGCGCTACGAATACGAATGTGCCGCCGACGGGTAATTCGACGCCGCCATGCTGCCAGTTCCCGCAGAACATGTGCGACCCGTACGGGCAGTGCGACACGAACCTCAGCAGGACGGCGGCGTGGCCTACGTACGTCGAAGATACGGTGACGAAAAAGACGACGGCATACATCGAGAACGTGCACACGGCGTGCGGGGACAACACCGGCGGGCAGCAGGCCGGGGCGTACGCGTGGTCTTTCGACGACGGGAACCAGGTGGAAGGGCTGGCGAATGCGCTGTTCACGTGTCAGGGGAGCAACATTAATTATACGGTGACGCTCTGCGGGAGCGGGACGCCTGAGCCTCTGGCGGAGTGACATCGTAAGCCATTTGATACCCCCATCCTCACCTTCCCCCTAACAGGGGGAAGGAAAATATAATAAGGGTTCCTTCTCTAGAGTATGGAGACCGCAATCTCCGCCATTGTCAGTGGTGCGCCATCCGGAATCTAGACAACCCTCCGCTTTACAAATAGACTAAACCGCCATGCAGTCGAAACTCTCGAAAGACATTGCGCCGTTTTACGTTCTGGAGGTTCTCGAAAGGGCGCGCGAGATAGAGGCGACGGGCGCGGAGGTAATACATTTCGAGGTCGGCGAGACGGACTTCGGGAGCCCCGCGGCCGCGTGCGAGGAGGCGATAGCCGCCATTAACGAGGGCGACACGCGCTACACGCACAGCCTCGGGATACGCGAGCTCCGGAACGCCATCGCGGACGACTACAGGGAATCGTACGGCGTGGACGTATCGCCGGACAGGATAATCGTTACGATGGGGAGCTCGCCGGCGCTGTTCATGTCGATGCTGGCTCTCGTCGACCCGGGCGACGAGATCATAATCACCGACCCGCACTACGCATGCTATCCTCAGCTCATAAAGATAGCGGGCGGGGTGCCGAAGAAGGTGCGCATATACGAGGAAGAGGGGTTTCAGCCGGACGTCTCGCGCATCGAAGAGGCGATAACGCCCCGGACGAAGGCGATCCTTATAAATTCCCCCGCGAACCCGACGGGGGTCGTGATCGACCCGGATGTTCTCGGCGGGATAGCCGGGCTCGGAGTGCCCGTCATATCGGACGAGATTTATCACGGGCTCGTGTATTCGGGCGAAGCGCGGACGATGCTCGAATTTACGGGCAACGCCATAACCGTAAACGGCTTTTCGAAGCTATACGCCATGACCGGCTGGCGTCTCGGATACGTCATAGTGCCGGGGCCTCTCGTAAGGCCGGTGCAGAAGCTCCAGCAGAACCTGTTCATCTCTCCGAGCCCTATATCGCAGCGCGCGGGCGTGGCAGCGCTCAGAAAGGGGAAGGGCGACGCAGAAAGTATGGTGAAGGAGTTCGGCGAGAGAAGGAAGAGGATGATAGAAGGGCTCAAGCGCCTCGGGCTCACGACCGAGGTCGAGCCCACGGGGGCATTTTATGTGTTCGCGAACGTGTCGAAGCTTTCGAACGATTCGCTGGCGCTCGCCTTCGACATACTGGAAAAGGCGCACGTGGCGGTAACCCCCGGGGCCGATTTCGGCGAGGGAGGGGAGGGGTATCTAAGGTTCTCCTACGCCGCGGCGCCTGAAAAAATAGACGAGGGCCTAAGGAGACTCGCAGCTTACTTGGAAAAAAACACGAAATAACCGTATGAAAATACCATCCATTGCAGAAATAGATATCAAGGAAAAGAAGATCTTTATAAGGGCCGATCTGGATGTGCCGGTGGATAAGTCCGGCGTTGCGGGAGAGGTGTGGAAGATAGAGCGCATCCTGCCGACCGTGAGATACGCCCTTCAGCAAAAGGCGAAGGTTATCCTGGCCGCGCACAGGGGGAAGCCCGGCGGGAAGGTCGTCAGGCGCTATTCGCTCGAGGCCGTCGGGGCAGAGCTGTCGCAGGCGCTCGGGTGCGAGATATATTTCCCCGAGGATTCCGTGGGCGACGCCGTGAAGAAGGTGTCCGTCGATATGCCCGCGGGGAGCGTCATGCTCCTCGAAAACCTTGACTTCCACAAGAAGGAACTCGAAGACAATATCGATTACGCGAAGAGGCTCGCCGAGATCGCGGACATTTACGTGAACGAGGCGTTTACTGTATCGAATCAAAAGCGCGCCTCGCTCTCCGCCATAACGGGCTTCTTCAATACCGTGTGCGTCGGGCTTTCGTTCAAGAACGAGATCGAGAACCTCGGGAAGCTCGCAAAACCCGACCGGCCGTTTACCGCCGTCATCGGCGGGAGGTGCACGCCTCTCAGACTCGCGCTCATGGAAAAACTCATGGACAGCGTGGATTCTTTTCTCCTCGGAGGGGCTGTAGGGAATCTCTTTTTGAAGACGCTCGGCAAGGAGACGGGGAGGTCGGAGGTCGACCAGTCGATGATCTACAACGCGAAAAAGCTCATCTCGTCGTCCGCGACCAGGGGCATAAGATTTATAGTGCCCGTGGATCTCGTAACCGTCCGCGGGGATTTGAAGAATGATTCTCCTTCCTATATAATTTCGGACAATAATATCCCGACAGGTTCGACCACGGTCGATATAGGGCCCGAAACGAGGGCGCAATTCGCTAATAATATATCGGGAGCGAGGACGGTTTTCTGGAACGGGCCGCTCGGCATTTGCGAGGAGCCGGGGTTCTTCGAGGGTTCGAAGGCCGTGGCGGAAGCGATTGCGGAGTCGGACGCGTGGGGGGCGGTTACAGGCCGCGACACGGCGCAGATCGTCCACGACATGGCCGTAGAGGGGCGGGTAGGTTACGTGTCCCGGAGCGGCGAAGCGGCGGTTGAATACATCATCAACGGCACATTGCCGGCGATAACCGCCCTAGAAGAAAGGATTAAATGAGAAAAAAGTTTGTTGCAGGCAACTGGAAGATGAACATGCTGGGGAAGGAGGCGGGGCAGCTCGCGAGAGGGGTCGCGGGCGGAGTTACCGGCATTACGGATGAGGTAGATGTTGTGCTGGCGCCGCCGTTTACGGCGCTTCGCATAGTGGCCGAGGCGATAGAGGGCACGGGGATCGGGCTCGGTGCGCAGGACGTTTTTTGGGAGGAAAAGGGGCCCTATACGGGCGAAATATCCCCGGCGATGCTCGTGGATGCCGGGTGCGAGTGGGTAATAATAGGCCACTCGGAACGGAGGAACATCCTCCACGAGACGGACGAAATGGTGCGGAAGAAGATAAACGCCGCGCTGGCCGAGGGGCTTAAGGTCATCGTCTGCGTTGGTGAGACGCTCGAGGAGAAGGAAGGCGGTAAGACCGTGACCGTCGTAGACGGGCAGGTCGAGAGCGCGCTTTCGGGGCTCGAAATCATGGACCCTTCGCGGTTCGTGATAGCGTACGAGCCCATTTGGGCCATCGGGACTGGCCAAAACGCCACCCCGGACGAGGCCGAATTCGTCCATGCTACAATTCGTGAAATAGCAGGTAAAATATTGGGCGGCATTGCGGACCGCATGAGGATCGTATACGGCGGAAGCGTAACCGAAGATAATATTACGGAGCTTATGGCCGAGCCCGACATAGACGGGGCGCTCGTCGGAGGGGCGAGTCTGCGGGCGGACGCAATGACGAGCATAGTGCTAAAAGCGGGAGAATAGAAAGTGGAAATAGTAATATTGGCTGTAAAGGTGTTGCATATAATAGTGAGCATTCTGCTCATCCTGGTGGTTTTGCTCCAGCCGGGAAAGAGCGGCGACCTCGGCTCGATATTCGGCGGAGGGACGAGCGAATCCATATTCGGCTCGAGCGGCGCGGTGCCGTTTTTGGTTAAGGTGACGAGGGGGCTTGCAGTGCTGTTTTTCCTGACTTCGTTATCGCTCGGGTATTTCGCGATTGGCGGCGGAAACAAGTCGGTCATATCCGACATACCGGCGCCGATTACGGAGACAGCGCCGATGGATAGCGGAGACGGCGGAATGAGCACCGAAGGCGGGGCCGCCACGGAAGGCGCACCCACGGAGGGCGGCACGCTGAGCGCGCCCGCGGATTCCGGGGCCGAAAGCGCTCCTTCGGGCGAAGCGCCGGCCGGCGACGGCGGGGCCGCACCCGACACCGAAAGCGCGCCGGACACCGGACAGAATCCCTGACGGCTTAAATAACAGATAGAAAAGAGCTGAGCCGGGCGATTCCGGGGCTTTTGAGGCCCGGCGGGAACCGGTTCCTTGAACGCTCTTTATGCATTAAGTATATTAAACTTTAGACAACTTCCGGAGGTATTAGAGAATGGCATATGTTATTGCAGAACCGTGCATAGACGTCAAGGATAAGGCCTGCGTCGAGGCGTGCCCGGTTGATTGTATATATGAAGGCGACGAGCAGCTTTTCATACATCCGGAGGAATGTATAGACTGTGGCGCGTGTGTGGATCCGTGCCCGGTGGACGCAATTTTTCACGAAGACGAATTACCCGAAAAGTGGAACGAGTACACCGCCAAGAACAAGGATTTCTTCGAGGGCAAGGAAGGCCTCGAGCCGGCGAAGAAGGACTGAAGGCGGGAGGATTCCCCCGACTTAATCTGAAAACCAGAGGGGATGTGCCCGGGCATATCCCCTTTTTTTTGCCCGTTTGACTGAGGTGAGGCAGTTGAACAAGACAAAAGCGAAGAAATCCACCGAGAGCGCCGCGGCCAGGAAGAAGCGCGCGCTCGAAATACTTTCCATCCTGGAAACCGAATACCCGAACGCAAGATGCCATCTGAATTACACGAGCGCCCTGGAGCTTCTGATAGGGTGCATACTGTCCGCGCAGTGCACTGACAAGCGCGTGAACGAGGTTACGCCGGGGCTCTTCGAGAAATATCCGACGGCGGCGGATTTCGCCCGCGCCGACAGGGACGAGCTAGAAGACGAGATACACTCGTGCGGGTTTTTCAGGGCCAAGGCTAAGTCCATCGTGAACTGCGCGAAGGCGCTCGCGGACGAGCACGGGGGGCAAGTGCCGGCGACGATGGAGGAGCTTACGAAGCTCGCCGGGGTAGGGCGGAAGACGGCGAATGTAGTCCTCGGGAATTTCTACAAGATACCGGGGATAATCGTCGATACGCACATAATGCGGTTATCCAAGAGGCTCAAACTGACGGAGCATTCCGACCCGGAGAAGATCGAGTTCGACCTCCGTACGCTCATCCCCGAGCCGAAGTGGACGTTCTTTTCGAACTCGCTCGGCGACCACGGGAGGACCGTGTGCTTCGCACGGAAGCCACGCTGCGGGGAGTGCGCGATAAGCCACCTGTGCCCGTCGGCGGGGAAGGTGTGAGGGGGCGGACCACGTCCGCGGGAATCCGCCGTAGCGAGCGCCGCGCTGTCATCATCTTCGGTGCGAAGGGTGAAATGACAAAGACGCTTGATCCATTGCTGGTGGAAGTGGATTCCCGATACAGGTCTTGATACTAAAGAAGGTAGGTTGCGAGCAGTACTGGATGAAGGTTTGCGCATTGAAGTTGCAGCGACCGATTCCTCGCTCGCTCGAAATCGTTGGGAATGACACACGTATGTGTGTTTTTCGACGTAGCACATTCGGAGTTTTATGCACCCGTATGCACGGCTAGTGGTTATGGCAAGACGCTGCTACTTCGATTTCCTGCGCACGTGGTGCGCGAGATTGCCGCGGTCGCGAAAGGCACTCCCTCGCAATGACGGAAGTGTGGGGATTCCTAGCGCACTCGAAATCGCAGTTCGGAATGAGGGAGAGATATAACTCCTATTACGATTATCTCAAGGAGCGGCTCGCCCGAGGATACGGGCGCGCTCGGCCTGCAACTCTCGCATAAAAAAGAGAGAGGAGGTCATGTATGCTTCCAGTCTACAAGACCTCCTCTCCCTGTTTCTAATGCAGGATTATAAGCCAATCATCTTCGGATAGATGTGTTAATTGACGAGCCACGCTTCGGTGTGTTTGCTTATTCCATATGTTTTGCCGTCCCTAACATTCACAACTATTATGTCGCCTTCCTCAATCGTCTCGACTTCGAGCTCTTGCATGTTCTGGAATCCGGTTATGTCCGCCGTGTGAACGGTGCCGTTATCGTCCTTGATCTTGATCGTGTCGCCGTTTACGTCGGTTACCCTGCCCTTGATGGTTTCGGTCTCGGCCAGATCAGGTATGTCCACGTCCGGCAGCCACGCTTCTTCAACCTTGGATATCGCGTACGGCTTTCCGTTCCTGGTAAGCACCTTCACTTCGTCGCCGGTCTCTAGCGTCTCGGCCTGGAGCTGCCTCAGGTCCTGAAAGCCCGTTATCGTAACGGTATGCTCTATTCCGTTGTCGTCCTTAACGGTCACCGTATCTGCGTTAATCGCCGTCACCTCGCCCTGATAATCGTGGAGCCCCATGGCCTGATCCATCTTCTTGGTGCTCTGGGCCTCCTGGCTCGTGCTCTGAACGTCCTTCGTGGATTCGTTCAGCGGCTTGTCGTTATCTCCCGCGTAGAGGTTAGACCCCGTAAGCAGGAATGCCGCGGCTATTAAACTCGGTAGAATTAATCTACTCATAAAAACACCTCCGTTATGTTATTTGTCTATCTTTAGGTGCAATACGCGTGCCAGGCTGCCGGGAGATTAATTTGTGCAGTGTGCAGAGGCGGTTGCGCGGTTCGGGGAAACGAACGGGGCCGATTAATTCGGGGATTGAAAATTAATCACCGTTGAAATTGTTGATTATCCTGCAGCAGGAGTTCAGGCTGAAAAAGCGCTCATCGCAGCTTTGCTCATCTGCCGGGTGTGTTTCAGAAACTGATTTCCGGTTCGGGCCGGCTTCTCTCACACCTTTCTCAAAACCTGTATAATATCTCCGGAATGAGGGCGAGATATAACTCCTACCACGATTATCTTAAGGAGCGGTTCGGGTGCCGGGTGAACAAGGTCTCGGTGGACATGGGGTTTACGTGTCCGAACAGGGACGGGTCGCTCGCACGCGGGGGCTGCGTTTATTGTAACAACGACAGCTTCGTTCCGCCCTATGCCCGCGCGCGGTTCACGATGCACGACCAGCTTACGCGGGGGATGGAATACCTTACGGGCAGATTCAAGGCTAAGAAGTTCATCGTTTACTTCCAGGCGTATACGAACACGTACGGCGGCGTGGACGAGCTCGAAAGCATGTACCATGAGGCGCTCAGGTACGACGGCGTCGTCGGCATCGCGGTCGGGACGCGGTCGGACTGCATAGACGAGGAGAAGCTCGACATGTTCGAGCGGCTGGCGAAGGAGTGCTACGTTTCGGTCGAGTACGGGATAGAGTCGATATATGACAAGACGCTCGAATTCATGAACCGGGGGCACGATTACAAGTCGGTCCTCGACGCGCTCGAAATCTCGCGTGGCAGGGGGTTCGAAATAGGGGCGCACGTGATAATGGGGATGCCGACCGAGACGCGTGACGAGATGATGGCGACGGCGGCGGAGGTGTCGGGCCTCGGCATCGATTGCTTCAAGGTGCATAACCTCCACATCGTAAAGAACACGCCGCTCGAAAGGATGTACAGGGAGAACCCGTTCCCGCTGTTCGGCTTCGGGGAATACATCGATTTCATCGTGGAGTTCCTGGAGCGGCTCTCGCCGGGGATGGTCGTCGAGCGGATGTTCACGGACACGCCGCAGCAGCTCCTCGTCGCGCCCGACTGGGGAAAATCGCACATACAGGTGATGCAGGCGATAGAGGCGGAGCTCGAAAAGAGGGATACGTTCCAGGGGAGGCTGTACGTCCCCGGGGACAGGGCAGCCGCCGCTTCGGCACTCTAATTACGCCTGATCCGGGCCGGATTTGCCCACTCTAAAATACTGCTATTTCCCTTTCCCGAAGCCGTCGGCCTTCTGTGAGATTTCACGAACAGGCGATATACTTTTTTATATCTTGGGTTAATATTGATTGAGTAAAACCGGAGGAATAAATGATTAAAAGCTCGAACCCCGCGCTCGGGGATAAAACGTTCGAAAATCTCCAGCCAGCGCTGGCCGCCGAAGGGCGGATGACGATAAACGGCACCATAAACAAGACGCTCATACTGCTCGTCCTGACGCTCGTGCCGGCGGCGTGGGTGTGGGATAAATTCTATAAGGGCGGGGCGGAGACGGTTAGCAGCTGGATAATGATCGCCGTGATTGCAGGCCTCGTCGTCGCGATGGCGACGATATTCAAGAAGACGTGGGCCCCGTTCACCGCGCCGCTTTACGCCGTCATCGAAGGCGTCGTAATAGGCGGCATATCGGCCATAGCCGAGGCGCAGTTCCAGGGCATCGTGTTCCAGGCGGCGTCGCTTACCTTCGGCACTTTGCTCGCCCTTCTCGTCGCGTACAGGACGGGCGTAATAAAGGTGACCGAGAGGTTCAGGCTCGGCGTCGTGGCGGCTACGGGCGGCATATTCGTCGTCTACCTTATATCCATAGTGCTCGGATTCTTCGGCATAAACGTTCCTTTCATACACTCGGGCGGCACGATAGGCATATTGTTCAGCCTCTTCGTCGTCGTTATAGCGGCCCTTAACCTCGTGCTAGATTTCGACTTCATCGAGCGCGGCTCCGCCGAAGGCGCGCCGAAGTACATGGAATGGTACGGGGCGTTCGGGCTCATCGTAACACTGATCTGGCTTTATATAGAATTCCTTAGATTGCTTACGAAGCTGAGGCAGTGATTCGTCTGAAGTCAATAAATCAAACCGGAGGCGTATTTTGAAATCCAGCATATTTGCAAGAACGGCAATTCTTATAATCATGGCGGCGGTCCTTTTCGGCGCGGCGGGGGCTTCGTTCGCCGAGGGCGGGGCATCGAGCCCGCAGGATCTCGGCTCGAAGCGCATCGAGGCTGTGAAGGCGAAGAACAAGGATCAGCTCATGGCCCTCATTAATCCGAAATCGGTGGAATATATGAAGGAAAAAGATCCGGGAAAGCTCGAAGAGGTTATAGCCACCTGGCTTGAAACGGATATCCCGCCGAATCCCGAATTCATCGTGCAATCGCTGAAGGATATCCCTGACTATAACGCGGCGTCGCAGACGTTCACCGTCGGCCCGGCGACCATGTATTTCCCCGTAGCGCCCACCGACCTGCTCGTTCTCGTCGGCGACCGTGAGATCACGGTTAAGGAGGACGGGAAGGACGTCGTGCAGAAGAAGAGGGCGCCAGTGACCATAGACGCCATCATGCAGGAGGGCGGGGCCTGGTACATAGTCCTTCCGGTTATAACCAAGACCCAGCAGTAGCAGCCGCCGGCAGAGGGCCGGGCCGCATACGGCGCGGGCTGGTACACTTTATCCAATGACGGAAGGCGCGCCACATCCGGTAGTCATATTCGACGGCGAGTGTAATTTCTGCAGCTCGATAGTGGCGTTCGTAATAAAGCGCGACGGGTGTGGCGTGTTCAGGTTCGCGCCTTTCCAGTCCGAAGCGGGCAGGGCTCTACTCGAAGAGCACGGCGTCCGTGACGGCTACTTCGATTCGTTCATACTCATAGATGAAGGCAGGCTCTTCACCAAATCCGACGCCGCGCTCAGGCTGTGGCGGAGGCTGGGGGGGCTCTGGAGCCTGACGTATGCGTTCATCGTCGTCCCCGGATTCGTGAGGGACGCGGTGTATGATCTTGTCGCGCGGAACCGTTACAAGTGGTTCGGGAAAAAGGACGAGTGCATGATCCCGGGGCCGGAAGTGAGGGAGAGGTTCCTGGAGTAAGCTTCCGTGGTGGTACATGGAGCCGGGCCGTTTCCGTCATAAATATCCATCTTGTTTCGCCGCCGGACTGCGCGGGTTGTCTCAGCCGAGTATAATGTTATTTTTTTATCTGCGACAGGCCGGGTGTGACGAGATGAGTGACGGGCTTCAGTTTAAGATTGCTTCCGAGAAGGGCGAGTTCGACCAGATACACGCGCTCAATTACGAGACCTTCGCGGAGGAAATCCCGCAGCACGACAAAAACGACGAGAGGCTTCTCGTCGATAAATTCAACGAAGAAAATACATACATCATATGCCTCGATTCGGGGGAGCTGGTCGGCATGCTGGCCGTGAGGGACAGGCGTCCGTTCTCACTCGACCGGAAGGTCCCGGGCCTCGATTCGTATCTCCCCAAATTCCGCTCGGCGTGCGAGATAAGGCTCCTCGCCATAAAGAAGGACAGGCGTAACAGGAAGGTCGTGCTGGGGCTGTTCACGTCGCTGGCGGCGTGGTGCGAGGAGGGCGGGTACGACATCGCCCTTATTTCGGCCAACGTAGATCGCGAGAAGCTGTACAAGAACCTCGGGTTCGCGCCGTTCGGCCCGCGCGTCGGGAAGGAGGGGGCTTTGTACCAGCCGATGTATCTTACGCCCGAGCCGTACTACCGCATGAAGGCGGGCACGAGGCTTCTTTCGAAGATGCAGGGAGAGGAAGGAGAGGGCGGGAACGTCCCGCTCAATTTCCTGCCGGGGCCGGTGGACGCTCCGGCGGCGGTGAGGAAGGCGATGGGGGCGAAGGTGCTCTCCCACAGGTCGGACGATTTCGTGGCCGCCTTCGAGGACGCGAGGCGGAGGCTTTCGGCGCTCGTGAACGCTTCGCGGACGTCTATACTGATGGGCTCGGGGACGCTGGCCAACGACGCCGTAGCGGCAAATCTCTCGCTCACCGAAGGGCGGGGGCTCGTCCTTTCGAACGGCGAATTCGGCGAGCGTCTCGTGGACCACGCGCGGCGTTTCGGGCTTTCGTTCGAAACCATCGGGAAAGGGTGGGGCGAGACCTTCTCGCGCCGGGACGTGGAAGCCGCACTCGAAGCGTCGCCAGGCGTGAAGTGGCTCTGGGCCGTGCACTCCGAGACTTCGACCGGGGTTCTGAACGACCTCGGCACGTTGAAAAGCGTATGCGCCGCGCTGGGCGTAAAACTCTGCCTCGACTGCGTAAGCTCGCTGGGCACTGTGCCGCTGGACCTTGCGGGCGTGCACATGGCGACGGGGTCGAGCGGGAAGGGGCTCCGGTCGTTCGCCGGGCTCTCGTTCGTTTTCCGCGGCGACGGGGCAGCGCTTCCGCCGGGGAGACTGCCGCGCTATCTCGACCTTTCGTTATACGAAGGATCGGAGGGCCCGCCGTTTACCGTGTCGTCGAATCTCCTCTACGCGCTCAGCGAGGCTCTCGTCGGCGAGGAAGGGTGGAAGGCGCGCTACGCCTCGATAAAGGAGCTGTCGGCGGGCGTGAGGCAGCGTCTCCGGGGGGCGGGGCTCGGCGTCGTCGCGCCCGAGGGGCACGAGTCGCCGGCACTCGTAACGATAGCTCTACCTGCCGAAATCTCATCCCAGGAGCTCGGCCCCGAGCTCGAGAAATCCGGTTATTTCCTCAACTGGCGGAGCACGTACCTAGTCCGGAGGAACTGGGTGCAGATAGCACTCATGGGCGAGTACGACTCCGGGGCGGTCGGCCGGTTCCTCGACGTCCTGGCCTCGGCCGCTAGGCCCAGGAAGCGCGCCTGAATCTTAATGATAACTTTGACGATAAGCTTGTAACGATTTATTATTGGCGTATCGGTAAATTCATAGAGGAGGATTCGAGATGCCAAGTTTAATCAACCGTATGATAAGGGCCGCTAAACTGGACGTGAGTCTTTACGAGGAAGTGGAGGCCGACAAGAGCGCCCTCGGACAGGCGGCGTTAGTGGTGTTGATCTCCAGCGTCGCGGCCGGAATAGGCGCGGTGAGCCAGCTCGGCGTGCGGGGTATCGTGACGACCGCGATACTGGCGCTGGTGGGATGGGTTATTTGGGCCTTTCTTACGTACATTATCGGAACCAAGCTACTTCCCGTGCCCGAGACGAAGACTGACCTCCCCGAGATGATGCGTACTATCGGATTTGCGACATCCCCGGGCGTCCTCAACGTGTTCGGGTTTATTCCGTTCATCGGCAGCTTCATCGCGCTCATTGTCGCGGTATGGTCGTTCGTCGCGATGGTCATAGCCGTGCGGCAGGCTCTCGATTATACGAGCACGTGGAGGGCCGTCGGCGTCTGCATCATCGGATTTATCGTTTACATCATTATCAGCATGGTCCTGGCCGGTATAGTAGGGACGCACGATATGATGCCCAGTGCATCCTGACGTAGATTAGCGCATCTTAAGTGTTTATATGCGCCGGCGGAGGCGCGCCGGGATTCGTGCAGGTTTCTTTCATCGGAAGAGGTGATATTCGCAGGTGTTTATTAAGAGGCTTATAAGGGCGCTTTTGCTCGACCCGGCGGTTTACGAGGAGATCGAGCACGACAGGCGCGCGATGTGGCAGGCGGCGCTCGTGGTGCTGCTGTCGAGCCTTTCGCGCGGGCTCTACGCGTATAACGTAGGGAATTACGAGGGGCTCGTGATCGGGACGATAACCAACTTCGTCCTGTGGATTTTGCTGTCTTTCCTCATATACATCATAGGCACCAAGCTCTTCCCCGAGTCCGAGACCAAGAGCGACCAGTGGGAGATCATGCGGGTGCTCGGGTTCGCGAGCGCGCCGGGTATCTTCAGGGCCTTCGCGAGCACGCCGCACATGACGGCGATAGTGTTCCTCGTCGTGTGGGTCTGGACGCTCGCGGCGATGATAGTCGCCGTCAGGCAGGCGCTCGATTTCAGGAGCACCTGGAATGCGATATGGGTTTGCGTCGTGGGGCTGGTAACCTACTGGCTGTTTTATGTTATTTTGTTTTTTGCGTTCGGGCTGCCGAAGCCTGCGTGGTCGTGAGGGGGAAATAGCCCTTTAATTTTTCATCCTGACTAGATTTTGAGCCGACAATAAGGAAGTTGTTAAATCCCCCTTTTCCTAAGGGGGACTTAAATTACATATGGTGTGTTATTCCCGAGTGCTTTAATCGGGAATCCAGTCTGCTGTATTGCTCATTCTGAACCCCTTATCTTCGATGCCCTGATGATTAACTGAATGGATTCCTGCCTACGCAGGAATGACAGAAATGTGGTGATTCCTCGCTCGGAATCGTTACGGGAATGACAGACACGTAGTGTGTCATTCGAACGTAGCGCATTGGTATGATGCCGGCAACTGAAGCGCGAATAGTGGCAATGGCAAAGCGTTGCTACGTCGTAATCCAACACGCGTGGCGTGTTAGCCGCGGGCTTTGGCTGCGCGGCGCGCTTCGTCCTTGAGAATCTTGTAGTCGATGCTGTCGAGAAGGGCTTTCAAGCTCGCTTCGACTATGTTCTGGGATACGCCGACCGTGCTCCAGTCGCTCTCGCCGTCGCCGGATTCGATCAGAACGCGCACTACCGCGTCGGTGCCGTGCTTGGCCGCGAGGACCCTTACCCTGTAGTCCTTGAGGCGGACTTCGCGGAGATTCGGGTAGAACTTTTCGAGCGCCTTTCTGAGGCCCTGGTCGAGCGCGTGCACGGGGCCGTTCCCGAGCGCAGCGGTGTGCTCCAGAACGCCGTCAACGCGGGCGATGAGCGTGGCCTCCGTTACAGGCTCGTCGTCGCCTGCACGCTTTTCGGTCGTGGTGCGCACGCTGTCGAGCTCGAAGGGCTTTCTGTACTCGCCGAGCGCCTTTCGTATCAGCAGCTCGAACGATGCGTCCGCTCCCTCGAATTCGTAGCCTTCGCTCTCGAGCTTCTTCAACTCGTTCAGTATGGCGTTTACGCGCTTGTCCTGCGGGTCGAGGTCTATGCCGAGCTCCTTGGCCTTGTAGAGGATGTTGCTCCTGCCGGAGAGGTCGGATATGAGCACGCGCCTGTGGTTGCCGACCACGTCGGGCTGGACGTGCTCGTACGTGTCGGGGTTCTTCATGACGGCGCTTACGTGGAGGCCGCCCTTGTGCGCGAAGGCGCTCTCGCCGACGTAGGCCATGTGCCTCAGCGGCGGGAGGTTCGTGAGCTCGTGGATGAAGTGCGACACGTCGTAGAGACGCTTGAGCTCGTCGTCGCCTATGCAGTCTATGCCGAGTTTCAGCTTCAGGTTCGGTATGATCGAGCAGAGGTTGGCGTTGCCGCACCTTTCGCCGTAGCCGTTCATCGTGCCCTGTATCTGCCTTACGCCTTCCCTTACGGCGTAGAGGCTGTTCGCGACGCCGACTTCGCCGTCGTTGTGGGTGTGTATGCCGAGCTCTGCGTCACCGAGGGCGAGGCCAACTTCGCGGACTATCTCCTCGACTTCCCACGGGAGGGTGCCGCCGTTCGTGTCGCAGAGGACTATGACGTCGGCCCCGGCGTCCTTCGCCGCTTTCAGCGCTTCGATGGTGTACTTCGGATTGCGCTTGTAGCCGTCGAAGAAGTGCTCGGCGTCGAAGAAGACTTCGTCCACGTGCTTTTTGAGGTACGTCACAGAGTCGTGGATTATTTCGATGTTTTCCTTGAGCGGTATCCTGAGGGCTTCCTTGACCTGGAAATCCCAGCTCTTGCCGACTATGGTTACGGCGGGGGTTTCGGCCTTCAAAAGGGCCTGGACGCTGCTATCCTCTTCGCAGGTTTTGCCCGAGCGCCTGGTGCTGCCGAAGGCCGCGACGGCGGACTTACGGAGCCTCAGCTTCTTGGCCTCTTCGAAGAATCCTTCGTCCCTTTCGTTAGAGCCCGGCCAGCCGCCCTCAATATAATGCACACCAAGCTCGTCGAGCTTCTGTGCGATTCGCAGCTTGTCGTGGATCGAGAACGAAATGCTCTCGCCCTGCGTGCCGTCTCTTAAGGTAACGTCGTATATCTTCACCTGCCGTGCGCTCATTTTTCCTCCCCGAGCTCGAATGCGTCGTGAAGCGCCCTAACCGCGAGCTCCGTGTACTTTTCCTCTATGACACAGGAAATTTTTATCTCGGAAGTGCTTATCATCATTATATTTATGCCTTCCTTCGAAAGCGTCGAGAACATCTTCGTTGCAACGCCGGAATGCGTCTTCATGCCGACGCCGACGAGCGATACTTTGGTAATCTTGTCGTCGGAGATGATATCCTTCGCGCCGAGCTCACGCGCTACACCTTCTGTTAGTATAATTGATTTTTTAAATTCTGTCCTCGGCACGGTGAACGTCATGTCGGTGTGGCCCTCGATGCTGACGTTCTGGACGATCATATCGACGTTGATGCCGGCCGCGCTCAGGGGCGAGAATATCCGCGCCGCGATGCCCGGGCTGTCCGGGACCTGCGTGATGGTGATCTTGGCCTGGTTCTTGTCGGACGATACGCCCGAGATGAGAATATTTTCCATGTGAGTCATGTCTTCCTCCTTAACTACCCACGTTCCTTCCTGCTCGGGCTTCGCCGTCGGGCGCACGTGAAGCGGGACGTCGTGCTTCATCGCGAATTCGACCGCACGGGCCTGGAGCACCTTGGAGCCGAGGCTCGCGAGCTCGAGCATCTCTTCGTAAGATATCTGGTACAGCTTTCTCGCCGTGGGGACTATGCCCGGGTCGGAAGTGTATATGCCGTCCACGTCGTCCTTATACAGCTCGCAGGAATCCGCTTCCAAAGCCGAGGCCAGCGCTACGGCGGTGAGGTCTGAGCCCCCGCGCCCGAGGGTGGTGACGTTGCCGTCGTCGTCCACGCCCTGAAACCCGGCCACGATTACGATCTTCCCCTTTTCGAGGGCTTTCTGAATCCTCTCGGCGTCTATGCGGACTATCTTGGCCTTGGAATGGGCGTTGTCCGTGATTATGCGCACCTGGTGCCCCTGGTACGAAACGGCGTCGTGCCCGAGGGCCTTGACCGCCATGGCGAGGAGCCCCGAGGAGACCTGCTCGCCGCTGGACGTGACTACGGCGAGCTCTCTTTCATCCGGCGGGTCCATGAGATCGAGCGAGAGCTTCACCAGCTTGTCCGTCTCGCCGGCCATGGCCGAGACGACGACGAGCACGCCGTTACCCTTTTCCTTCGTCCGGATGACGTGCCCCGCGACCCATCTTATTTTGTCGAGGTTTGCAACGCTCGTTCCGCCGTATTTCTGAACGATAAGACCCATTCTCTTGTTCCTTTTATCCTTATATTGCGCGTCGATTCCGACGCCTCGCCGCCCGTTTCAGGGATTGCTATCTCTACGTCGATCGTATAATCGGGGAGCTCTTCTTCTATCCTCTCGGCCCATTCGACCGCCGAAATCCCCCGCCCGAACAGAAACTCCTCGAACCCGATGCCGTAAAGCTCGTCGGCACCCGAGATGCGGTAGAGGTCGAAGTGGTAAAGCGGCATCGTCCCTTCTTCGTACGCGTTCATTATGACGAAGGTCGGGCTGACAGGGTCTTCTTCTATTCCGAGGGCCCTGGCTATACCCTTGACGAGCACCGTTTTCCCTGCCCCGAGGTCTCCCCTAAGGGCGATAATACTACCGGGCTTGAGCGATTTGCCAATAACCTCGCCAAGCGCCACCGTTTCGTCGCTGCTGTGAACGACTATCTCTGTTTCCATCGTATCTTCCGTTTTCATTTTATAGTTTGGAAGGCCGACCGGGCTCTTTCATCTAATTCGGATGAAAGGCTCATCGTCCATGGCAGGGATATCTTTAATCACGCCCGTAAGCGCGTCGGCCAGGTCCTCGGCTATGATGCCCGCCTCACCCCGAACGGAGGCCGCCCTGTCGCCGGCGAGGCCGTGTGCGAATACGCCCAGCTTGCAGGCGTCCTCGGGGCTCATCCTCTGCGCGAGGAAGCCGCCTGTTATGCCCGTCAGCACGTCGCCCATTCCGCCCGACGCCATGCCGGGGTTGCCCGTCGTGTTGACGAAGACCTTGCCGTCCGGGCAGGACACGAGCGAGCGCGCCCCTTTTAGTATCACGTAAACGCCGTATTCGCGGGCGAACCCTAGCGATACGCCGACCCTGTCGTCCTGCACGTCCTCCGTCGATATGCCCGCGAGGCGCGACATCTCGCCGGGGTGGGGCGTCAGGATCACGGGGACACGGGCCTTTTTGAGTATGCCGGGCTTTTCGGCGACGAGGGTGAGGCCGTCGGCGTCGATGAGGAGCGGCACTGGGGACGTCTTTATTATCTGGTAGAGGAATTCGCGCGCGTCGTCCGTCGTGCTGATCCCGGGGCCTATAGCGACGGCCGTTTTCTTCTCGGTGATTATTTTGTGCGCACGGGCCGTCGAAACGTCGCCGAATGTGCCCTGCGCCGTTTCGGGCAGGGGCTCGGTCATCGCCTCGGTCGTTTTTATCTCCATTATCGTATTAAGGCTTTCGGGTATGCCGACCGTCACGAGGCCTGTTCCGGCCCGGAGCGCGCCGAGCGAGGCGAGCGCCGCGGCGCCGGATTTTCCGGGCGAGCCGGCGAGTATGAAGAGGTGCCCGTACGTGCCCTTGTGCGTGTCGGCGGCCCTTTTGCCGACGAGACCGCGCATGTTCGCATGCGTCAGCATCTCGAACGGGATATTGGATTCAAGCGCCTTAGGCGTCGTGATGTCGGCTACGTAGAGGCTCCCCGCATAATCGACACCCGGGTATATCGAGATGCCGAGCTTGGGGACCACGAACGTGACGGTGATATCCGCCTTCACGGCCGCGCCGAGCGGAAAGCCCGTGTTGGCGTCGAGCCCGGAGGGGACGTCCACAGCGACCTTCGGCGAGGGCTGTGCGTTAATAAAGTCGATGAGTTTTTTGTAGAATCCCTCGACTTCCCTGTCGAGACCTGTGCCGAAAAGGGCGTCCACGATGACGTCGGCGGGCTTGTATCTGCGGGTCGAATCCGCGAGCTCGACTATACTGCCTCCCAAATTCCTGAACGCCTTATAGTTCGTGAGAGTGTCGCCCCTGTATTTGGCGGGGCCCGACGCGAGGTAGACCGCGACGGAGAGGCCTTGCCCGGCGAGATGGCGCGCAATAACGAAGCCGTCACCGCCGTTGTTGCCTCCGCCGGCGAATATCGCGACGCTCTCGGCGAAGGGGTATTCCTCGAGGATGACGTCGGCCGCAGCCCGGCCGGCGTTCTCCATCAGCACGAGGCCCGGGACGCCGAAGTCTTGTATCGTCGCCCGGTCGATTTCCCTGACTTGCTCACGCGTCGCTATTTTCATGGTCTTGGGATAAAAATAACGTAAATCCGGGGGATTGTACACACGCTGTGTGTGTTGACGCCCGGCGTAGCGGGGGGGATGGGGATATTCCAACTGCGGCGCGAATGGTGATTGGAATCACCTTATTCCTTTATAATTAAATCCCCTCTAGTTTTACTTTGATTTAGGTCCTGCTCGGTACTGGATGAACTCCGAGAACTTAAGCGGTGGCGTCCAATTCCTCACTTGCTCGAAATTGTCCCCTTTTTCTAAGAGGGGATGAAAGATTAAAGGCAAAGGATTAACTGAATGGGTTCCTGCCTCCGCAGGAATGACAAGAATAAGGTAGATTCCTCACTCGCTCGAAATCGTTGGTCGAAATGACAAAACACTTGATGGATTGCTGGCGGAAGTGGATTCCCGATAAAAACGCTCGGGAATGACAGATTAAAAGACTAAAAGATTAGATCCTGAAACAAGTTCAGAATGACTACAAAGAAAAGACCAAAGATAGATCTCTCACTGTTTTAATTTGAGGTCTTCCCGAGCAGTACCAGATATGCTTTCTTGCAATCTGCCCATGGCGTCCGATTCCTCGCTTGCTCGAAATCGTTGTTCGAGATGACATACTTTCTGACGCGGAGATAGAGATGATAGTTCTGGTGTGCGCTTAAATCCAGACGCCCATGTATTCGAGGGCGCGTTTGATGTTGGCCGGGGTTTGGGTTTCGCCCCTGCAGGCGTACCAGCAGGCTGTGCACTTGGTCTCTTCGTAGAGATCCGGCCTGTATTCCGAGTAGTGCGCGGTTATCGGCATTTCGGAGCAGCGCTTCAGGTGACCCGAAGGCGTGACCTGGATGTGGCTTATGCCTGCCGTGCATCCGGGGATGCCGCCCGTCTCGAAGTATTTCGGGATTTCGTTGAGGTAATATTCGGTCGAGAGTATGGTGCCCTTCCACTTCCTACGGAGGCATATGAGCTCTTTAACGAGGCTCCTTACCCTGTCGAGCTCCTCCGGGTGGACGAAGTGGTCCTCGTTGTTCGTCTTCATGACGGAGTAGGAGCTGAACGATATGCAGACGCCCCATTCGTGCGCCTTGGCGGCGAGCTCGGGGATCGAATCCATATTGTCTTCCATGATTATCGTGTTCATCGTCACCTTGCCCTTGGGGAACTTCTTGCCAAGGGCGGGCATGAGCTCGGAGAGGTGATCCCAGAGGCCGGGGACGCCCCTGTAGACGTCGTGCTTCGGGCCGGGGAAGTCGAGAGATACGGCTATCTGGTTTATTCCGGCGTCGTAAAGCGCCTGGGCCTTGTCTACCGTGAGCAGGTCGCCCTTCGTCACCATCGACGTGAATATGAAGTAGGACGATTCCTTGACCTGGCGGACGATGTCGGGAAGGTCTTTCCGGAGCATCGGCTCGCCGCCGGTGATGACGACGACGAGGGGGTTAATGAGTTTTATCACCGGTCGGTAGTCGTAGATGCGCTCTTCGTGGCGCGTCTGCCAATAGTCGCAGAAGTCGCACTTGGCGTTGCATAACTTCGTGATTTCGAGGTTTACGAGCTTCGGGCGGCCGGTGAATCTCGTCTGGAGATATTTAATCGCCCCGTAAAGGCTTTCCTGTGTGGTAATCATCCTTAAGATTTATACATTAGAGGATGCATATTTTCAAGCTGCGGTTTAACTTCGCAAAGATTGGCCGGGGAGCCCCCGGGGGCAAAAATGTATTGACTTGCCGGAGGTTATCTACTTTAATAGAGAGAGGCGCGGCCACGCCGCCCGGAGAAAGGGATGTCGAAGAAAACAATCCATATAGAATTATTCCAGTGCGATCACGTGGACGAGGACGGCGGGAGATGCGAGCGGGACGGCGACCGTGAGGCGATAAAAACCTGCAGCATATGCGGGAAGGACCTCTGCATAAAGCATTACGAGCTTTCGACGGTTACCGTGCACGGCACGAGGGATTACTTTACATATTACTTTTGCCCGCATCACACGGACGAATTCCTGGAGACGCTGGCCCTTAAATTCGGGAACACGAGGCCGGTGCCGCAGACGGGGTACGGGGTTACGCTCAACTAGCTCCCCCGGAAAAGCATATTGACTTATTCCGCGCGATTTAGTTTAATCTGTCTTGCGGGGGGCGGTAGACTTTAATTACAGGCCCACGAGGTAAACGCCGGGGCGCGGGACGCCCGGGCGCAGCATTCACAGGAGGTTTTTCCAAGATGTCCAGCAAGACCATAACGGTAGAAATATTCCAGTGCGACCATTTGCACGACGACGGCGAGAGGTGCAAGAGCGAGGGGGAGAGGATGTCTATTAAGTCGTGCGCGCTCTGTCAGAAGGACCTTTGCAGCAGGCATTACGAGCAGATCACCGTTTCGAGCCGCGGCGGAAGGGAGACGCTGACCTATCACTTCTGCTTCGATCACACGCAGGAGTTCATGGATACGCTCGTAAACACGTTCGGCGACACCAGGCCAGTTACGTACGCCGGGATGGCGAAGTAGGCGTCGGGAGCTGACTCAACATTTGGCTATAACCGGCTGGGGATGTTGCGGGTGGGGTTCGCCGAAACACGTGCTCAGCCCTTGACTCTCCAGAGAGTTCCTTCGGACTTGTCTTCGAGAAGTATTCCCTTGTCGGACAGATAATCCCTTATTTCGTCGGCCCTCTTCCAGTTCTTTTCCGCGCGGGCGGCGTTCCTTTCCTCGATAAGACCTTCGATCTCATCGCTGGAAATAGCCCCTTCCTTTTTCTGGAGCTTTATCGATTGCAGGTATTCGGACGGGTCGTACTCCAAAATCCCGAGCACGTCGCCGAAATGCTTTATTTCGGCAAGAGCTTCCGTGAGGGCAGGGGTCCAGCCCCGGGCGTCGATGGACCTGTTTATCGCGCGCGTGAGCTCGAAGAGGCTGCCTATGGCGTCGGCCGTGTTGAAGTCGTCGCACATCGTCTCGACCCACTTTTCCCTAAACGCCCTCGCAGCCCCGGAAAGCTCGGCGTCCTCGCCGTTGTTGCCGTTCTTCTGCTGGTCGCCGGAGCGCTTGAGCGTGATGTAGAGCCTTTCGAGTGCCGTTTCTGCCTCGTCCATCGTGACGTCGGAGAAGTCTGCCGGGTTAAGGTACTGATGCGAGAGGAAGAAGAGCCTTATGGCCTCCTGGTTCCAGGTCGCGACGGCGTCCCGTACGTTCAAAATGTTGCCGATGGACTTGGACATCTTCTCGCGGTTTATCTGGATGAGGCCGTTGTGAATCCAGTATTTGGCGAACTGCCTGTCGGTGACGCATTCGGACTGGGCGATCTCGTTTTCGTGGTGGGGGAAGATGAGGTCTTTCCCGCCGCCGTGTATGTCGAAGCTCTCGCCGAGATACTTCATGCTCATCGTCGAGCACTCGATGTGCCACCCCGGCCTTCCGTTGCCCCAGGGGCTTTCCCAGAAGGGCTCGCCGGGCTTGGCGGCCTTCCACAGCGCGAAATCGAGGGGGTCTTCCTTGAGCTCGTTGATGTCTATACGGGTGCCGGCGAGCATGTCGTCCGGGTCTCTCCTTGAGAGCTTCCCGTATCCCTTGAATTTCTTTACCGAGAAGAAGACGTCGCCGCCCGATGTGTAGGCGTAGCCCTTGTCGATAATCCTGCCGACGAGGTCTATGATCTCGGGCATGTGCTCCGTTACGCGGGGCTCGATGGTCGGGCGCTTCACGCCAATGGCGGCCATGTCGTCCCTGTATTCCTTAATGTATCTCTCGGCGACTTCGTCCGCCGTGGTGTTTGTCTGTATCGCCTTGTTGATGATCTTGTCATCGACGTCGGTGAAGTTCCGGGCGTAGGTGACGTCGTAGCCGATGTGCGTAAGGAACCGGAATATGACGTCGAACGTTACGGCCGCGCGGGCGTGCCCGAGGTGCGCCGAGTCGTAGACCGTCGGCCCGCAGACGTACATTTTTATCTTGCCGTCGCTTAAGGGCGAGAGCTCTTCTTTTTTTTGTGTGAGTGTGTTGTAGAGTGTGACTTTTTTTGTCATGCGTATCGGGCCGGGACGTGTAAGTACCCCCGGCTGTTCCTTATATAAGATCCTCGCCGCCGTCCACCTTTATAACGTTGCCCGTGAGCCACGAGGTCTCCGGGAGCGACAGGGCGTATATGGCCCTGGCTACGTCTTCGGTGGTCGTCAGCCTGCCGCCGGGGTTGACCTCGACGGCGTGCCTGATTATCTCGTCGTTGCCGGGAATCTTGCTGAGGGCAGGGGTTTCCGTCACGCCCGCCTGTATGGCGTTGGCAGTGATGCCGTGCTTCGAGAGCTCGACCGCGAGCTGCCGTATGTGCGATTCGAGGGCGGCCTTGGACGCGGATACCGGCCCGTAAGTCGGCCATACCCTGTGCCCCCCGGCGCTGGTCATGGCGAATATGCGCCCGCCTTCCGTCATGAGCCCCCTCGAAACGAGCTCCTGCGCCCAGTAGACGAGGCTATGGGCCATGACGTCGAGGGTCATGTCCATGTTCTTGGCGGAGACGCGCGCCTTTTCGTCCTCGGCTATGTAGGGCTTAAGCGTGCCGAAGGCGAGGGAGTGGATCAGCACCTTTACGCCAGCGGGGTTTTTGTGCTCGTCTAGTATCTGCTCGATCTCGCCGAGGACCTCGGACCTCTGGTCGGCGTCGGCTGCGTTTACATTGAAGAAGCTGGCCTGCCTGCCGTGCTGCTTGATCTTGTTCTTGATCTCCTCGACCCTGGGCATCGTGCCTTTTCTGTCGAGGTGGACGCCGAAGATGTTCATCCCGCGCGATGCGAGCTCTATTGCCGCGGCTTCGCCGAAGCCGCTCGAAGCGCCCAGAATAAGCGCCCAGTTGTTTTCTAAACCTTTTGACATGCTTTGTATTTTCTCCCTTATCCGTGCGGGGATTGCACGATAGCTGTAGAGATTCTACGTACTTTGGGGGGAATTTCAAGGATTGGCGGGGGCGCCGGCGCGCGCCCGGCGGCGGCTCCCCCCGACGGGACGGCGCAATTCCTTGACAACCCCTCCCCCTCGTGGAAACTGATTTGGCAAGGGGGCCATCCTACATAACTATGAGCGACGTTTATTTTTCTTCCGTGATCACACGAATAGGGCAGATCTTCATCACATCGACAGAGAAGGGCGTCTCGAACATATTTTTCGGGGAGAGGGGCTTCAGGGACTATCTCGAAAGGACGGCTCCGCAGGGTCTCGTCCCGGGCGGCCCGGCTGCCGAGATGGCGAGGGAGATAGAGCTTTATTTCGAGGGGAGGCTGACGGAGTTCATGACGCCGCTGGATATGACGTCGGGGACGGAATTCCAGAGGGCTGTGTGGGAGAACCTGAGGGCCATACCCTACGGCAAGCTGACGACGTACGGCGAGCTGGCCGAGAAGGTCGGAAAGCCCGGCGCGGCGCGGGCCGTCGGCAACGCTGTCGGCGTTAATCCGCTGCCGATAGTAGTGCCCTGCCACAGGGTAGTCGCGTCCGACGGGCTCGGCGGATACACGGGCGGGATAGATATAAAGAAGGATCTCCTGAAGGTAGAAGGGGTGCTCACCTGAAACAGGGCGCCGCAAAGCTCGTCGCGACTTTCTTCGGGACGGGTTATTTCCCGTACGGCCCCGGAACCATCGGCACCATCGCCGCCATACCGCTTTATTATCTCTTCTCTTTTACTCCACCATATATTTATGCGCTTCTGACGCTCGCCGTGATCGCTGTTTCCGTGTGGGCCTCGGACGTTATGGAAAAGTCCGCCGGAAGGACGGACCCGGGGTTCATCGTCGCCGACGAGGTGTCGGGCTATCTGGTGACGATGGCGTTCGCGCCCGTGTCGGTGACGTCGGTCGTGCTCGGATTTTTCCTCTTCAGGCTGTTCGACATTACGAAGCCTCCGCCCGCGAGGCAGCTGGAGCGGCTGGGCGGGGGGATGGGGATAGTGATGGATGATGTGGCGGCGGGGGTGTATGCGAATATTGTTCTGCAGGTAATGCTGAGGTATGTGTTGTAGGGTTGCAAATTGTGATGACTCTCATTTTTAAATCCCCCCTAACCCCCCTTTTCCTAAGGGGGGATGGAAAGGCAAAGGATTAACTGAATGGATTCCCGCCTGCGCGGGAATGACAGATAGGAAGTCTGTTTTCCAATGTAGCGGAGTACACAACCGTTACGTCGGTTGTCAGCGCACACTGTGCGCTTGCTTGTAAAGCGTCGAGCGTATACTCTTTTCGAATTACTTCCCGGGGGCAAAAAGGCGCTGGCTGAATGAGTTTTACTATAGAGATAATCACCACAGGCGACGAGCTTATGACGGGCCTTACGGCCGACGGGAATTTCTTCTGGGCAGGGGATTTGCTTGCGTCGAGGGGGCTCGAAATCACGTATCACACGACCGTCGGCGACTACATGGACCGCATAGTCGATGCGTTCGGAATCGCCCGCGGGAGGGCCGACGCCGTCATAGTTTCTGGCGGGCTCGGGCCTACGGCGGACGATCTCACTGCCGAAGCAGCGGGGCGGTTCTTCGGCGCCGGGCTAGAGCTTAACACGGAGGCGCTCGCGTCCATCGAAGAGAGGTACAAACGGCGCGGGCGTGTGATGACGGAGATCAACCGGAAGCAGGCATGCCTCCCGAAAGGGTGCACTGTCCTCATAAACGAATGGGGCACCGCGCCGGGATGGCGGTCTGAATCGGAAGGGACGGTGTTCTACTTCCTCCCCGGGGTGCCGAAGGAGTTCCGGGCGATGATGGGGGCGTACGTCCTCCCCGAGCTCGAAAAGGCCGCCACGGGAAGGCCGGCGGCGAAGACGCGGCTCATAAAAACCTTCGGGCTGCCGGAGTCGGGCGTCGCCGAGAGGCTCGCCGGGCTCGAAATGGAAGGTGTACGGCTGGGATACAGGGCGCATTTCCCGGAGGTGCATCTCCGCGTGACTGCTTACGCCGGGACTGAAAACGCCGCCGAAGCGCAGCTCGACGATTATACTGAGGAAGTAAAGGCGCGGCTCGCAGGTTACGTGTTCTCGACGAACGGCGAGACTATGGAAGAGGCGCTCGGCATTCTCCTCAAAGAGAGGAGCCTCACTCTCGCGACGGCGGAGTCCTGCACCGGCGGACTGATATCGCACAGGGTGACGAACGTCCCCGGAAGCTCGGCGTATTTTCTCGAAGGGGTCGTGTCTTATAGCAACGAGGCCAAGGAGAAGATACTGGGCGTGCCGCACGAGACTCTATTCAAGCACGGCGCGGTGAGCGGCCCGGTCGTCGAGGCGATGGCCAGGGGCGTGAGGAAGCTCTCGGGCTCGGACATAGGGGTCGCCGTCTCGGGGATCGCCGGCCCGGGCGGCGGGACGCTGGAAAAACCGGTCGGGACTGTGTACATCGGAACGGATTCGGCATCGCACGGCGCGAGGTCGGAGCGGTTTTTATTTTTCGGGACGCGCGAGGATATAAAGCTCGCGACGTCGTCCCGGGCGATAATGACTGTTATGCAGATTTTATTAAATAACGTATAATTTGGGAGTTATAATGGCAAAACAACCACTCGCTGAAGACAGCAACGCAGAAAGGGAAAAAACGATAGAGCTTGCGATATCGTCGATAGAGAAGCAGTTCGGCAAGGGATCGATCATGAGGCTAGGGGCCGGTGCGCCGATCCCGCAGCTTTCGGTCGTCTCCTCGGGCTCGCTCGGGCTCGACATAGCGCTCGGCGTCGGGGGATTCCCCAAGGGAAGGATAATCGAGATATACGGCCCCGAAGCTTCGGGCAAGACGACGCTCGCGCTTCACGTTATAGCCGAGGCGCACAAGAAGGGCGGCATAGCGGCCTTCGTGGACGCGGAGCACGCGCTCGACCCGAACTACGCCAATAACCTCGGCGTAAGGGTGGACGAGCTCTTGATCTCGCAGCCCGACTTCGGCGAGCAGGCGCTCGAAATCGTGGACACGCTCGTAAGGAGCGGCGCGGTGGACGTGATAGTGCTCGACTCGGTGGCGGCGCTTACGCCACGGGCGGAGATAGAGGGCGAGATGGGCGACACGCACGTGGGCCTTCAGGCGAGGCTGATGTCACAGGCGCTTCGTAAGATAACGGCCACGGTCGGGCGCTCGAACACGCTCGTAATATTCGTGAACCAGACGCGTATGAAAATCGGCACGCTTCCCTACCAGAACCCCGAGACGACGAGCGGCGGCACGGCGCTCAGGTTCTACTCGTCGGTCAGGATAGACGTTAGGCGTATAGGGTCTATCAAGGACGGCGATGATGTGAGGGGGAACAGGGTGCGCGCCAAGGTCGTAAAGAATAAAGTCTCCCCGCCGTTCAGGGACGCGGAGTTCGACATCATGTTCGGAAGCGGCATATCGCAGACGGGCGAGATGATAGACATAGGGACCAAGCTCAACCTCGTGGAAAAGAGCGGGACGTGGTTCTCGTACGGCGGCGAGAGGCTCGGGCAGGGAAGGGAGAACGCGAGGACATTCCTCGCCGAGAATCCGGACCTCGCCGATAAGCTCAAGGGCGAGATACTCGCCGGGACCGGCATGACAAAAAACATAAAGACCGAAGAGGAGTAGCGGCCGGAGCGGGACATGGGCATAAACATAGACGACATTCTGAAGGCAGGCGTAAGGGTAGGGGCCTCCGACATACACATAGGCACCGGGCGGCATCCTATATTCAGGGTCGAGGGCAAGCTCATGCCCGTAAAGAATGCCCCGAAGCTGACCGTCGATGACGTGAAGTCGATGGCGTATTCGATGATGAACCCGGCCCAGAGGGAGAAGTTCGAGGATCTCTTCGAGATGGACCTCGCATACAGCATAAGCGGGCTTTCGAGGTTCAGGGTCAACATATTCCAGCAGAGGGGCTCGCTATCCATCGCGATAAGGTCTATCCCCTTTAACATCCTTAACTTCCAGTCGCTTCATCTTCCCCCCGTAATGGAAAAGATCGCCGGCGAGGAGAGGGGGCTCGTGATAGTCACGGGGACGACGGGAAGCGGAAAGTCCACCACGCTCGCCGCTCTTGTGGACTACATCAACAAGAACAGGGCGCGGCACATAATCACCGTCGAGGACCCGCTCGAATATATGCACGAAGACCAGATGAGCTACATAAACCAGAGGGAGGTGGGCATCGACACGATGGCCTTCGCCAACGCGATGAGGGCGGCCCTCAGGGAAGACCCAGACGTCATACTGGTCGGCGAGCTCAGGGACCTGGAAACGATGGAGATCTGCCTTTCGGCGGCCGAGACGGGGCATCTCGTTTTGACGACGCTCCACACCCTCGACGCAATGGAATCGATAAACCGTATGCTGACCGTATTCCCGCCCCACCAGCACAACCAGGTGAGGTATCAGCTCGCGCAGGTGCTGAAGGCCGTTATATCGCAGAGGCTTGTTCCGACCGTTGACGGCAAGGCGCGAGTGCCGGCCGTCGAGGTGCTCATAGCCACCGAGAGGATAAAGGATCTCATTTCCGACCCGACAAAGACCTGGGAAATAAGGCAGGCCATTCAGGAGGGGAGCCTCCATTACGGCATGCAGACGTTCGATCAGTGCCTCTACAACCTTTACAAGGGGAACCTCATCACATACGACGAGGCTATGAGGCAGGCCACCAACAAGAACGACCTCGCAATGAGGATAGAGGGCATAACTTCGGGCTCGTCTTCGCTCGTCCGCGAGGAAACCTTCGGCACCCAGGGCTCTCGCTGAAACCGGCCCCCGCCCACGGGACCAATGTTTGTTCCATCCTCTGTATCTTCGCCAATTCACACATGGGCGACAGCGTTAAAATTTGATATACTCTATACTATATGGCCTCCATGAAAGTACTAGCTATCGAAACGTCCACATATTCCGGGAGCATAGCCGTCGCGGACGGCGACAGGATCCTGGGCGAGTATTACATGGGCATGGGGCCGTCACATTCAGAGAAGCTGATCCCGAAGGTCGATATGCTCCTTTCGGAGCTCGAAATCGACAAGGGTGAGCTTTCGGGGCTGGCCGTCACCGCCGGGCCGGGGTCTTTCACGTCGCTGAGGGTCGGGATATCGACCGTTAAGGGGCTGGCGTTCGCGCTCGACTTGCCGGTAGTTTCGGCGTCGTCGCTGGAGCTTCTGGCGATGAACGCGCCGTTTTCGGGGCACCAGATATGCCCGATAATCGACGCCCGGAGGGGCGAGGTATTCTCCGCCCTTTTCAGGCACCACGGCGGTAATCTCGCGAGGGCCTCCGAAGACGCCCCGCGCACGCTTCAGGAATTAAGGAGTATAATAAAGGAAAAAACAATATTTATAGGGGAAGGCGCTTTACTTTATAAAGATTTTCTGGAAGATAATCATGGTGATAGCGAGCTTGGCGAGAGTATGTTCTGCCCCTCGTACGTGAATTATCCGAGGGCTTCGTCGCTCGCTTACCTGGGTGTCCGGAGATTGCGGGAAGGGCTTTCCGAAGATGCCGCGCTCCTGTCGCCGGCATACCTTAGAAAGCCAGACGCAGAATTATCAGCAAAGGGGAGAGACCATGACAGAATCTGAGATAATCGAGAAGCTTCTCGAGGGGGACGAGGAGTTCCAGAAGCTCTATTCCGAGCACAGGGAACTCGACGAGGTTGTAAGCAGTCTGGAAAGCAAGGAGTCCCTGAGCTTCGACGACGAGGTCGAGGTGAAAAGGCTCAAGAAGATAAAGCTTTCGCTCAAGGACAGGATAGAGGCAAGAATAGCGGAGTGGAGGCACAGGGTCGAAGCCTGACAGGCGGAAAGCCCTGAAATCGGTACCTGAACATAGATTATTAAATCGCCCGGAGGACGTGTATTCGTCGCCGGGCTAATCCTACGGGGGTGTAATTAGAATGGCAAGAATGATTGGAGCCGAGATGTTTTTCGAGACTCTCATACACGAGGGCATAGACGTGGTGTTCGGACTACCGGGCGGCTACGTGCTTAAGGTGTACGACGTCATGTCCAAGTATGAGGATCGGTTAAGGCACGTTCTTGCCAGGCACGAGCAGGGCGCAACCCACATGGCTGACGGCTACGCGAGGGCGTCCGGCAAGCCTGGCGTGGTGCTCTGTACTTCCGGTCCTGCCGCGACGAATACCGTAACGGGTATCGCGACGGCGCAGATGGACTCTTCCCCGATAGTCGTTTTCACGGGGCAGGTCCCGCTCCCATACCTGGGGAGCGACGCATTCCAGGAGGCGGACCATATCGGTATAACCCGCCCCTGCACGAAGCATAATTATCTGGTGAGGAAAACTTCGGATCTCCCGCGCGCGATGAAAGAGGCGTTTTACATCGCGGGCACGGGGAGGCCGAGCCCTGTCCTCGTCGATATGCCCAAGGACGTTCTCCTGGGCGAAGACGAGCTGGTCATACCGGATTCCGTCGGGCTCAGGGGCTATAAGCCCCCGACGAAGGGGCACCACAGGCAGGTTAAGCGCGCGGTCGAGATGCTTTTAGAGGCGAAAAAGCCGCTCATTTTCGGCGGTGGAGGGCTCATATGGTCGGCCGCGAGCGAGGAGCTTAAGGAGCTTGCACACAGGCTCCAGATCCCCGTCACGCTGACGCTTATGGGACTCGGCGCTTATCCGGCGGACGACCCGCTCTATATCAGCATGCTCGGCATGCACGGCTCGTACGCGGCCAACATGGCCGTACACGAGTGCGACCTCGTCATATCCATCGGCGCGAGGTTCGACGACAGGGCGACGGGCGGAAATTTCGCGAAGTTCGCACCCAACGCAAAGATCATTCACATAGACATCGACCCGTCGACGATAGACAAGAACATTGTCGTTCATTGTCCGATAGTCGGCGATGCAAAGCTCGTTCTCCAGCAGATGCTCGAGCTCCTTCCGGCGAAGGTAAAGAACGACAGGAAGGAGTGGTCGTCGATGATAAAAAGCTGGCAGAAAAAGCACCCATATACCTATAACCAGGGCGACGAGAAGATTCTCACGTCCTACACTATCGACACCCTAAGCAAGATCACCGACGGCGAGGCAGTCATCGTATCCGACGTCGGCCAGCACCAGATGTGGGTGGCCCAGTGGTACAAGTTCAAGCACCCGAGGACTCACATCACGTCGGGCGGGCTCGGCACCATGGGCTTCGGCTTCCCGGCCGCAATGGGCGCGAAGTTCGCCCGGCCGGACAAGCAGGTCGTCAGCGTGTGCGGGGACGGCAGCTTCCAGATGAACCTTCAGGAGCTGGCCACGGCGGTCGAGAACCGCATGGACCTCAAGATCCTGCTCCTCAACAACGGCCATCACGGCATGGTCAGGCAGTGGCAGACGATGTTCTTCGAGGGCAACTACTCGGCTTCGAAGTTCGGCGTGCTGCCGGATTTCGTGAAGCTGGCCGAATCCTTCGGCGCGGTAGGCCTCAGGGCGTCCAGGCCCGACGACCTCGAATCCACGCTCAGGGAAGGGCTGTCGACGCCGGGCGTCGTGCTGATGGAAGTCCTGGTCGATTACGAGGAGCTGGTGTACCCGATGATCGCCCCGGGCGGCGCGATGAACGAGATGCTTCTCGGGCCGGGCGCACAGCTCAGCAACCTTGCAGACGTAGCCGATATGGCTTAACGGGAAAGATTGGGTATAATGAGTGAGCTTTTTATATAAGTAAGGGTTCTCATTTATCTTTTCCCCTGTATAATCAGCGGTTCATTCAGATATACCGGGAGGTATATATGGAGGTATATATATTGTGAGGCACACGATAACGCTTCTTGTCGATAACGAATCGGGCGTTCTCTCGCGCATAGCCGGCCTCTTCAGCGCAAGGGGGTTCAACATAGAGAGCCTGAATGTCGCGGAGACGCTCGAGCCGGATACTTCGCGCATTACGCTCGTAACGTCGGGCGACGATTTCATAATCCAGCAGATAATCAAGCGCTTTAACAACATGGTGAACGTGATCAAGGTGAGCGACCTTACGGACGAAGTGAGGGTCGAGAGGGAGATGGTGCTCGTTCGCGTGGACGCGAAGCCCGAAACCCGCGCCGAAATACTGAGGACAGCCGATATATTCAGGGCCAAGGTGATAGACGTAGGCGCGAAGTCGTATACGCTCGAGCTCACCGGGGACAAGGAAAAGGTGAACGCGTTCATAGAGCTCCTTCAGCCGCTCGGCGTAAAGGAGATAGCGCGCACGGGGACTGTGGCGATGAAACGCGAAAGTAAAGCCTTAAGGAAAGGAGAATAAAAAGATGAAGGTTTATTACGACAGCGATATTAACCAGAATAAAATTAAGAAGAGAAAAGTCGCGATAGTCGGCTACGGCAGCCAGGGCCACGCCCACGCGCTTAACCTCCGCGACAGCGGCGTCGAAGTCGCAATCGGGCTCAGGGAAGGCAGCGGGAGCTGGGAGAAGGCCAAGCAGGCCGGGTTTAAGGTAATGTCGGTGGACGACGCGGCAAAGTGGGCGGACATCGTAATGATCCTCGCCCCGGACACGAGCCAGGCCGACATATACAGGAACGAGATCTCGGGCAACCTCGACGCCGGAAACGCCATAGCTTTCAGCCACGGGCTCAACATACATTACGGACAGATCGTCCCCCCGCCCAACGTAGACATATTCATGGTTGCGCCGAAGGCCCCGGGCCACACCGTCCGCGGTCAGTACGAAGAGGGCGGAGGCGTGCCGATGCTCGTAGCCGTCCACCAGGACGCAACGGGCGAGGCCAAGGAAGTAGCGCTCGCATACGCCGGAGCTATAGGCGGCGGAAGGGCGGGCATCATCGAGACGACCTTTAAGGACGAGACCGAAACGGACCTCTTCGGCGAGCAGGCGGTTCTTTGCGGCGGCCTTACTTCGCTCATAATGGCCGGGTTCGAGACCCTCGTCGAGGCGGGTTATCCGCCGGAGATGGCGTACTTCGAGTGCTGCCACGAGGTTAAGCTCATCGTCGACCTTATATACGAGGGCGGCATATCCAACATGAGATATTCCATCAGCGACACGGCCAAGTACGGCGACATCACGCGCGGGCCGAGGGTCGTAGACGCGGAATCCAAGAAAGAGATGAAGAAGATCCTGACCGAGATCCAGAACGGCGAGTTCGCCCGTGAGTGGATACTCGAGAACAGGGCAGGCAGGCCTGTCTACAACGCTCTCATGAAGAAGGGCGAGACCCATCCGATCGAGGACATCGGCGGGCAGCTGAGGGGCATGATGAGCACGCTCTTCAAGAAGAAGCTGGTAGACAAGTCGAAGAACTGATGGAGCGAAAGCGGCCACCCATAGCCACCGAGGGTTTCACCTATCTCGGTATTCTGGCGTTCCTGGCCTGGGCGGCCGCGATAACGGGCTTCATAACCGTTTCGTTCGTATTCGCGGGGGCGGCCGTCGTGGTCCTGTTTTTCTTCAGGGACCCCGAAAGGGACGTCCCCGACGCCCCGGAGGCCGTCGTTTCGCCTGCGGACGGCGAGGTCTTGGAAGTCGCCGAGATTTACGAAAGGGACTTCCTCGGAATGCCAGCTACCAGAATCTCCATATCCCTCGCGGTTTACGATTGCCACATTAACAGGATGCCCGTAAAGGGCAGGGTAACCGGTACAAAATACTCCCCAGGCAGTTTTCACATTGCGAATATGCCCCGTTGGCTTTTTTCCGAAGGAATGAAGAGGAAATCCGACGATAACGAGAGGCTTTCGACGCTCGTAGAGACGCCCGAAGGCGACAAATTCGTCGTGACGCAGATTGCGGGATTCCTTGCCCGGCGTATCGTTTCTTACGCCGAGGTCGATACGAAATTCGAGAAGGGGCAGAGGTTCGGCATGATAAAATTCGGATCGAGGGTAGACGTATACGTGCCGGATGGGTATATAATAGAAACGAGGGAAGGGCGCAGGGTAAAAGCAGGGGAGAGCGTGATAGCATGGCAAGACGCGAACAGGGCGTAAGGCGGAAGAAGTCGAGGCGGCAGAAGGTTATGCCCGTTCTTCCGAACATCTTCACGACGGGGAATCTTTCTTTCGGCCTGCTTTCTATAATGACGTCGATACAGGTGGCCGCCGGCCACGGCGCGTCGGGGTCGCCCGAGTGGGAGTTCAAGAGGCTCTGGTGGGCGGGCGCGTTCATCGTCATATCCTTTTTCTTCGACATGCTCGACGGCAGGCTCGCGCGTTTCATTAAGCACGAGAGCAGCTTCGGCCTGTCGTACGATTCTCTGTCGGACCTCGTTTCATTCGGCGTAGCTCCAGCAGTGCTCCTATACGTATCCACGCTCATGGAGAGGGGCGAGCTCGGGCTGATGGTAGTTATCTTTTACACCGTGTGCGCCGCCCTCAGGCTCGCGCGGTTCAACGTGCAGTCGGGGGACGTCGAGCGGTTTAACTTCACGGGCCTCCCGAGCCCTATGGGCGCGGGGCTCGTCGTATCGCCGCTGATGCTGCTTTCGGCTCTCAGGATAACGCCCGACGAGCGGGTGATATGGTTCTTCCTCTTCGCGGCTCCGGTGGTGGGGCTCCTCATGGTGAGTAATGTAAGGTACGCCAAGCAGCCGACGCTCAAGCTCGGCGGGCCGTTCAACGCGCTCGTCGTTGCGGCGATAATAATCGCGGCCATCATCACAAACCCCGAGATAATGTTTATCTTCCTCGTTTACCTGTACGCCGTTTCGGGGCTCGTCATATACGCCTACAGGTATCTTACAGGCAAGCGGGGCGCACAGGACCAACCGCATACGCGGGAAGAGAGCTGATTATTAGTCTACGTAACTCCCTTCAATCAATAACTATTCCCAGGGCAACGGCTACCCCTCCTTGAACGGGGGACAAATGCCGTTATCTTATTAGCGTTATAAAGTTCCCTGATTCCAGATGCATCTACTAAATAAAAAGGCGGGCCGCCGATGATACCGAATCTCATTCGAACACTGAAACTGTATATAATTCCGGAAAGAGGTTTTTTCAGCGCACTGCGGCTTATGTCTGTAATCCTGGCCGCTGCCGTGCTTGTGACGGCGGCCTCGTGCAGCAGAGAGGAGAAGAGTATGGATAATGAAGCGGTTAAAACGAAAACGACTGTGAACGGTGTGACGAAATACGAGCTCGAAAACGGGCTTACGGTGATACTCGAAGAGAACCATTCCTCGCCGGTCGTGGCGGTGAACGTGTGGGTGAAGACGGGCAGCGCGTGCGAGAACGAGGGCGAGTACGGCCTGGCCCACGTGCACGAGCACATGCTCTTTAAGGGCACCGAGAAGAGGGCCGTCGGCGAGATCGCCAGGGTTATAGAGGGCAGCGGCGGCGACATCAACGCGTTCACTTCGTTCGACGAAACGGTTTATTACGTAGTCATAGCGAGCAGGTTCCAGGACACGGCGCTCGACATCCTTTCGGACGCGATGCAGAACTCGACGTTCGACCCCGAGGAGCTAAACAAGGAGCTCGAAGTGGTCGTCGAGGAGATAAGGCGCGGGCAGGACAGCCCGGGCAGGAATCTGAGCGAGCAGCTGTTCTCGACCATGTTCCAGGAGCACCCATACGGGAGGCCCGTTATCGGGAGCATCGAGAGCGTGAAGTCTTTTACACGTAAGGGAATAACGGATTTTTATCATAAGTGGTATTCGCCGCAGAATATGGCGCTCGTCATAGTCGGCGATTTCGACCCCGAGACGATAGAGCCCAAGATAGAAGAAACGTTCGGGAAGCTCAAAAGGTGGGACATCCCGAAGTGCGACATTGCGCCCGAGCCCGCGCAGAAAGAAATGAGGGCGTTCGTCCTCGACAAGCCCGTTCAGGAAGGCTACTTCTCGCTTGCGTATCATGTGCCGAACGCGAGGGGCGAGGACGTTCCGGCGCTGGACGTTTTGGCGAACATACTCGGGGGCGGCGAGAGCTCGCGCCTGTACAGGGAAATAAAAGAAGAGAAGGGGCTCACGAACAGCATATACGCCTACGCCTTCACACCGAAGCGCGAGGGCATATTCGCCGTCGGCGGAACGCTCGACCCGGCCGAGGCGAAGGAGGCCCTTTCGGAGATCATAGAGCAGATAGCCAGGATGAAGCACGAGCCGGTGAGCGATCTAGATCTGTCGAAGGCGAAGGTGAACATCGAAAGCGACGCAATCTATACGAAGGAGACAATGCAGGGGCAGGCCCAGAAGCTCGGCTATTACGAGGTCGAGGCAGGGGATTTCAGATACGAAGACGAGTATCTGGATAAGGTGAGGCAGGTGACGGCCGAGGACGTCATGGCGGTCGCGAACAAGTATCTCAACAATACGAATCTGACGGCCGGGTTCCTCTTGCCGACGGGGCAGGCCACGATAACGGAAGAGGAAATAAAATCGATAGCGGGCGAGGCCGACGGCAGGGCCGCGGTCGAAAAAGTAAACGAAGAAGGAAACACCGGGACTGCGGACGGAGAGGAAGAGCTTATCGAAGAGGAATTCGCCGTTCACGGAAGCGGCGCGGTCCCGGCTTCCGCTTCGGCGGCGCTGTCTGCGACGCCCGGGCCGGGCGCCACGGCCGATTCCGAGGTGAAGGAGTATGTCCTCGACAACGGTGTCAGGGTGCTCATAAAGCATAACACCGGTGTGCCGCTGTTCGCGGCGCGCGCTGCGTTCCTGGGCGGGCTCAGGTACGAGGACGCAAAGACGCAGGGCATGTCGAATTTCGCCTCCCGCATGCTGACGCGCGGGACGGATACCAGGAGCGCCGCCCGCATAGCGCAGGAGATAGACTCCATAGCAGGGGACCTCGAAGGGTTTTCGGGCCGGAACAGCTTCGGAGTCACGGTCGAAGGGCTGAGCCAGAATTTCCCGCAGGCGATGGACCTGTTCGCGGACGTCCTTCTCCACCCGTCATTCAACCAGCAGGAGGTCGAAAGGGCGCGGAGGGAGATACTGGCCGAGATAAACAGGGAAGGGGACAACCTCGTTAAGACGACGATCAACCTGTTCCTGAACACACTTTACAGCGAGCATCCGTACAAGTTCAACCCGCTCGGAACTGTGGATACTGTGACTTCCTTTAACGGCAAGAGCATTCAGGCATTCTACAAAAAATACGCGACCCCGGAGAACCTTGTCATCACGATCGTGGGCGACGTGAACGAAGACGAGGCGCTCGCGGTGGTGAAGGAAAAGTTCGGCGCGATGAAAAAGGGCACGGAAACCGCGCCAGAGGTCCCGGCTCCAACGGCCCCTGAGAAGATCACGGAGCTCGTCGAGACGAAGCCGGACAAGGCGCAGACTCATATCATCATGGGCTTCCTCGCCCCCTCGCTTTCGGACAAGGACACGTATGCGTTCGAGGTGCTGAACACAGTGCTGTCGGGCCAGGGCGGGCGACTATTCCTCGAGCTCAGGGACAAGAAGAGCCTCGCGTATACCGTGACGTCATTCTATACGCCGGGTATCGAGCCCGGGTTCTTCGGCGTCTACATAGGCACCGCACCCCAGAAAGAGGCCGAGGCCGTGAGCGCCATAAAAGAGCAGCTCGGGCTGGTGCTCGAAAACGGCATCACCGACGACGAGCTAAAGCGCGCGCAGAATTATCTCGTCGGGAGCTTCGAGATAGGCCTCCAGCAGAATGCCTCGCAGGCGGCGAAGATTACGTTCGACGAGCTTTACGGGCTCGGATGGGACGAGTACAAGAAGTATCCCGAAGAGATCTACGCCGTCACGAAGGAAGACGTCCTTACTGCTGCGCGTAAGTACATAAACCTCGACAAATACACGCTCGTCATAGTAAAGCCGGACAGTAACGGGAACGGCGGGCAGGGCTAAACGCTCGAAACCCTCATGGAAGCGTTTGGCAGGTTATAGCAGACTACGAAAGGGGAGGCCGACCGGCCTCCCCTATATTCCTCGGTATCTAACTTTTTTGTATTTGCACTCAATACCCGCGTGACGGTAGTTGTCCTTGAATTTTAAAACGGGATTGGTGTATAATGGGGTTCAATAAAAAGAGTCCGGGGGGAAATGATTCAAATCTTGTTTCTCGTTAAAGGAGGATTAGAATCAAAAGAGGTATGGAGAGTCTCTCTTCCCCCGGACCGTTTCCTCGTTGCACTTAATAGTATAGCCTAAAATTTCTCCCTGTAAGTCTTTTTCGTTCTTAAATCCATAATGCCGCGATGCGTTAGATGCCCTCGCAGTGCCGGGAATCGCCGCGTTCGCCGCGCATCGTTCGGTGTAGAATGCCGTGAAACCGGACAGCAATATCGTACGGTTCCTGCGGCTTCCGGAATCCCCCCAATATTTAATGAAAGGTCCGCGGCGTGTTACGTCCGGGCATGGGATTTGCATTACGTTTTAATAAAGTTGCTGTGCTAGAATTATTTACAGGAGGCAGCCGATCATGATGAGAGCCAACGTCTTTAGGAGTGCGAACAAGCACGAGCTTGTGGAAAAACCTATTCCGAAGGCCGGGCCGGGCGAGGCCGTGATAAAAGTCACGCTCACGACCATCTGCGGCACCGACATTCATATAGTAAGGGGCGAGTTTCCGGTGGCCGAGGGGCTTACTATAGGGCACGAGCCCATAGGCGTGATACACGAGCTCGGCGAGGGGGTTACCGGATACACCGTCGGGCAGCGCGTGGCGGTGAACGCGATTACGCCGTGCGGCGTCTGCTATTACTGCCTGTCGGCCGACTGGGCGCAGTGCGGCGGGTTCCTCGGCGGGTGGAAGATGGGGAACACCATCGACGGCTGCCAGGCGGATTACGTCAAAATCCCGGCGGCCATGGCCAACCTTGCCCCGATACCGGACGAGCTTTCGGACGAGGACGTTCTCCTCACGACGGACATATTCTCGACCGGGCTTTCGGGGGCGGAGAGCGCCGATATTAAAGTCGGCGATATCGTCGCCGTGTTCGGCCAGGGGCCCATAGGCCTGGGCGCCACGGCGGGGGCGAAGCTGAAGGGGGCGTCGCTTATAATCGGCGTCGATACCGTCGCGTCGCGTATGAAGATGGCAAAGCAGATGGGCGCCGACATAGTTATCGACTTCAAAAAGTCGGACCCGGTGAAGGAAATACTGGGCATAACCAGAGGGCGCGGAGTGGACGTCGCCATAGAGGCGATAGGCCTCCAGACGACGTTCGAGAACGCTGTGAAATCGACGAAAGTCGGCGGCACCGTATCCACACTCGGCGTCTACGCGGCTGAGATGGCGAACATCGGCATACCTAACAAGGACTTCGGGTTCGGCATAGCCGACAAGAATATCGTCTCTACCCTTTGCCCGGGCGGTAAGGAGCGCATGCGCCGGCTTATGGAGCTCGTCAGGAACGAGCGCGTGAACCTCCGCCAGCTGATCACCCACCGCTTCTCGCTCGATGAGATAGATGATGCGTACGAGCTGTTCATGTCGCAGGGGGACGGGGTGATAAAGGTGGCGATAACGCCGTAACATTCTGCGCCGGGCTCGGGTCGCCCGGCACAAGAGGGGGATCCTTTTCCGAGCGTGAATTCCCCTCTTGCAATCGCGTGCGCGTAAGGGACAATAGTAGCAGGCTCTCTGCGCATGCTCGAAGCGGTAATAGTCATTATCGGTCTTTCAGTGTTCGAGATAATCTCGAGCGTCGATAATGCTGTCGTCAATGCGCACGTCCTCCGGACGATGACGGACCGCTTCAGGCGGTTTTTCCTCCTTTGGGGGATGCTCATAGCCGTTTTCCTCCTCCGGGGGGTCCTCCCGTTCCTGATCCTCTGGATCGCCAATCCCGACATTACGTTCTCGCAGCTTCTGACCCTCGCCTTTTCGGGGGATACACGCGCAATAGAGGAATCGCTCGCGGAATCGAAACACTATCTCCTCATGGGCGGCGGCATGTATCTCTTCCTCGTTTTCCTCGCGTGGATATTCATGGAGGAGAAGAAGTACGTGTTCCCCGTCGAGCCCTTCATTCACAGGCACTCTGTGTGGTTTTACGCGGTGACGTCGCTGCTGTTTACCGTCGTCATTTACGTATCGCTAAAGTTCGATCCGTTCCTCGCCTTCGCCGCCTCGCTCGGGACGACGGCGTTTTTCATCACGGACGGCTTCAAGAAGAACGCCGAGGCCAAGGAGAAGGAGCTCCTCGACCCGGCGATGAGCGGATGGAGCAAGGTGTTCTACCTCGAAGTGCTCGACGCATCGTTTTCGATAGACGGCGTGATAGGGGCGTTCGCGTTTACGCTGTCGATCCCGCTTATCCTGATCGGGAACGGCATCGGTGCGTTCATCGTGAGGGAGGTCACTGTGCGGGGGATCGACTGGATATCGAAGTACGTCTATCTCAAGAACGGGGCAATGTATTCGATAGGCATACTGGGCGTCATAATGACGCTAGAGAGCTTCGGCATAGAGGCGCCGTTCTGGCTCGCGCCGCTCTGTACGATAGTAATCCTGACGGTGTTTATGTACCTTTCGTGGCGGGAGATAAAGCTGAACGGCGGGGACGCCGGCGAGACGGAAGGGGAGGGGTGACGATGCGCTCCGGGTGCAAGCGGCGATTCATGATGTAATATATTCCGGAGCGGGGCGGCGGGCGGTTAAAAAGTGAGACAAGAGGATAGAAAATGAAGCGTATTATGATTGCGGTTTTGCTGGTTTTATTTGCCTCCGGGTGTGCCGGGAAATACGATTGGGACACGGAGCAGGATATGCGCGGGCAGAGGAGGATGGACTGCACGGGGACCAAGACCACGAACGAGGCGGCGAACGTTACGAATTGCCCGCAGATAAGGCCGGACGGGAAGTGAGGACGTGACTAGTGATGGATATTTAGTAACGACTGAAGCTGAGTAACCCCCACCTTAATCTGATTTAATGTCTGTTACTTCAGAGCGGTACCGGATGAGCTCCTGTGTAGTCGGTCCGGGGCGTCCGAATGCTCGCTCGTTCGCATTCGTTCCCCTTAAAAAGGGGAGGAAAATTAGACGAGTACGTGCATTATGCCGAATCGAATTTCCCTTCTAATAAATCTTCTTCGAATTGCTTGATGCCTTTGATGTCCGGGGAGTAGTCGCTGACATTGGGGAAGTTGAGGTTCATGATCATCCCGTAGACGATGGAAGCGAGCTTCGTAATTCGCTCGTAGTCCTCGGCAGTGATTTCGAGCGGGAGGTCGATGAGCTCCCCGTCAAGGTGCTCGACGAATTCGAGGACCCCCTGATTGACTTCGAACCCCGAATAATCCCGCGAATGCTCGACCAGAATTTTGTAGAAGAGTATCTGGTTCTTGTACTGGTGCATTTGGACGGGCTCGTACTGACCTGTCCCTTTCCAGTCCGTCTTCGCCTTCCCGGTCTTGTAGTCGTGGACGACGGCCTCGCCGCCCGAGGCTATCATCTTGTCTATCTTGCCGGTGAGGTGCGCGCCCGCGACGACGACGCCCTGCGAGTCGAAGTTGAGCTCGGAGTAGTGCTCGGGCTTGAAGCCTTCGAGCTTCTTCTCGAAGAATACCGTAAGCATGTCGTGCCCGCGTTGGGAATATTTCGCGTAATCCCTTTCGCCGAGCCTCTCGCCCTTGAGCTCTTCGTCGAACCTGGCGAGGAGGAAGTCTATGGGCGGGGGACCGCCGCCGTTCTTTTTGAGATGGAGGTGTATCTCGTGCATGACGCGGTGCACGGCAGAGCCGTAGGACCCCGGGGCGCTCTTGGCCTGGGGGAACCTCAGAAGATTCTGCATGAAGAAGAGGCGAGGCCCGCCGTCCCTAACGTTGAGGAAATTATTCAGGTGCGTGACGCTCAGCTTATAGTCCTCGAGTATAGGCTCGAGGACGAAGTTCTCGTCGAGTATCACGGGCGGGGCGTGGAACGCTTCCCACGACGTTTCGAGTATCTCCGCATCGTCCGGAAGCGGCGCGGCGCCCTTGCCTCCGGCGGAGCACGTCAGCATGGCGCGGAGGCGTTCCCCTCCGGCATCGTCTATCGGGGGCGGCGTGATGAATCCGAGTCGCGACGTTTCCTTGCCGCTGTCCTTCGCTTCGTGGGACGTCAGGTAGAGGCTCCGCTTCGCGCGCGTCAGCGCGACGTAGAAGAGCCTCAGTTTGTCGTCTATATCGTCGCCTGCCGGCGCTATCGGCAAGTTTGGCGGGAACTGGAGGTTCGAGCCCCTTCCGCCTCCCGCCCAGACGTCCTGCTGGCAGCTGAGTATGAACACCGTGTCGAATTCGAGCCCCTTCGCGCCGTGTGCGGTGAGGAGGCTGACGGCTGTCCCCGCATTGAGGAACACGCTGTTGTCGATGAGGGGGACTTTATTCTTCCTGTGAAGGGCGACGAACGCGGCGAGGTCGTCCACGCCGATGACGCTCGCCTTCTTGTATTCCCGGAGCGCTTCGACGAAAGTTCGAAGACACGAGAGGAACCTCGTATATTCGAGCTTGTTCTCCTTGAGCCTTTTTTCGCCGAAGTAGTATTCCTTGAACGGCGAGAGGAATCTGCCGCTTTCTACCTCGCCGGGCTCGTCTTCCTCGTCGTCCGGGGCCTGCGCAGGGTCGGCACCCATGAGGAGGTCGAGGACGCGCTCGAGGGTGTCGTAACGGGACACCTCGCCTACGTATATAAAGAAATCGGCGATGTCCCTGACGCGCCTGTCTTCGTGCTCGGCCATGACGTCGAGCCAGTAACGTCTTTCTTTCGCGGCCTCCCTCGAAATCCCCCAGACGGTTTTCCGCCCGAGCCCCCAGAACGGGTAACTCAGAATCTCGGGCAGGAGGTCGTCGGCGTCTTCCTTGTGCTTCCTGCCGAGGGACGCGGCGAACTCGGTCATGCGTATGAGCTGCCTTACGTGCGGCTCGTCGAGGACGTCGTTGAACCTCTCGTATGTGAGCGGGACGCCGAGACTGGAAAGCACCCTCGCGAGCTCGGCCAGGTCGTCGTGCCGACGCGCTATAACGGCTATGTCGTCGGGATTCTTCCCGGCATCCACGAGGCGCTTAATCTCTGATGCGACGAAGTGGTATTCGTGAAGCCGCGACGGGAGGGAGAGGGAGATTATTTCTCCGTTCGTAATCTCGCCGTTGGCCGGGGATATCTTCTTGTCCAGGCCGCTTACGCGTTTTACGAGGCGGTTCTCCGCGCCCTGGATGACGTAGCCCGCTATGTCGAGGACGTCCTTCGTCGAGCGGTAGTTGGACGTTATCGTGATTATTTCGGCGTCGGGGTAAGTCTCAGTGAATTCGAGAATGTTCGCGAGCTCCGCGCCCTGGAACTTGTATATCGACTGGTCGTCGTCGCCGACGGCCATGACGTTCGGCCCCTTGCCGCCTTCGCCGCCGCCCGCCACCAGGCGGAGGAGCTTCATCTGCGCGCCGTTCGTGTCCTGGAACTCGTCTACGAGTATGTATTCGTAGCGGTCGCGGATGCGCTGGGCGAGGCCGGCGTTAGCCTCAATGGCCTCGATGGTCTGGAGGATCATGTCGTCGTAGTCGAAGTACATCATTGCGTGGATGCGCTTTTCGTAGCTCTCGTACAGGTCGGCGAGCGCGAGGAGCTTTTCGGTGTGCCCGGAGCTTTTGTGTATGCGGCTCCCGTCGGCTGCCTTTTCGGTGTGTTTCCTCTTCCATTCGGAAGCGGGCGTGTTCGTGCCGGCGCCGAGCTCGGAAAGTAGGCCGGAGAGCGAATCGCGGAGCACGTGGAGCACTGAAAAAATTCCCGGAGAGGGAGAGCCTGTGTCGCCCGCAGCGAGCTCGTCTATAACCCGTTCGATGTCGGACGCCGTCTGCTTCGACACCCGCCCCGAGAAGACGCGGTCAATGAGCGGATTCAAAATGCCGAACGCCTCTTCGTTCCGGTTAATGACCTTCCTGAAGTCGCCCGGCGAGAGGCCAGCCTTTTTGAGCTCGCCTATGGCCCTAGTCGCGGTTTCGAGGTAGGCGAAGCCGCCCTCGGGGTGGCTCGACGCGATAGGGCTGTCGTGGGGGAGAGCGCCGAGGAGGTCTTCGAGTATTTCGAGGCGCGTGACGTCGTCCAGGGGATAGAACCTCGTCCCGCCGTAGAAGTATTCGGGATAGCCGCCGATTATCTCGACGCCGAAGCTGTGGAACGTGTGTATGGCGAGCCTGTAGGCGTCCTGGCCTATGAGCTCGGAGAGCCGCCTTCGCATGTTGTAGGCGGCGGCGTTGGTGAACGTGAGGCAGAGGACGCCGCCCGGGGGGACGCCCGTCTTACGGAGGATGTTCACAGTGCGGAGGCCTAGTATCTCCGTCTTCCCGGTGCCGGGGCCGGCGACGACCAACAGCGGCCCTTCGATGTGATCGACGGCTTTTTTTTGCTCGGGATTGAGTTTTGCGTAACGCTTTTCGAATTCGCTCATTATGATTCGGGCGGCGGGGGCTGTCTCGAATCCCTCGCCATGTCGTGCGGCCGACGCCGCAGAGGGCAGTAAAAAGATTATGGTTTCGAGGCGCACCCGTCAAGCTCGCAGGGCGGCTACTTCTTGATGTACGCCTCCGCCCCGCCGCGGGGGACTTCGAGCACCATCTCCTTTGTCATGTATCCGAGTGACTGTATGAATTTCGCGACGAGCCCCGTCCATCCCGTCTGGTGGGTGGCTCCGATGCCCGCGCCGTTGTCGCCGTGGAAGTATTCGTAAAAGGGGATATGGTCCCTGAAGTGCGGGTCCGACTGGAATTTCTCTGTCCCGCCGAATACAGGCCTCCGGCCGTCCTCGTCCTTCCTGAAAATATTAATGAGACGGTTCGCGATTTCGATGGCCACGTCGTAGAGGTCGAGGTAATTCCCGGAGCCGGTCGGGCACTCGACCTTAAAGTCGCTGCCGTAGAATTTATAGAGATGGAGAAGCGAGCGTATGATGAGACCGTTTATGGGGAACCACACTGGCCCGCGCCAGTTGGAGTTGCCGCCGAAGAGGCCTGTCATCGACTCGGCCGGCATGTAATCGACCCTGTATTCCTGGCCGTTGACCCAGAATATGTAGGGATGGTCCTTGTGGTATCGCGAGAGCGAGCGTATGCCGTAGTCGCTCAGGAATTCGTTTTCGTCGAGCATCCGGGCGAGGACCCGCCTGAGCTTGTGCTCGTTCAGTATGGACAGGAGGTATCGCCCGGCGTATCCCCTTTCTGCCGGGGGATGGATGGTCGAGATGAGCTCCTCCATCCTCCCGAGCCGCCGCCGCATTCTTTCGGTGAACGTCGGGAACTTCTCCGCAACGCCGGCGTCGTATACCGTCGAAGCGCAGAGCGGGAGAAGCCCCACGAGCGAGCGCACCTTGAGCCTCTGGGCGTGCCCGTCGGGCAGCCTCAGGATGTCGTAGAAGAATCCGTCTTCTTCGTCCCACATCTCGTCGTGATGGTTTCCCGTGCGGTCCATCGCAGAGGCTATCCAGAGGAAGTGCTCGGCGAACTTGACGGCCATGTCCTCGTAAGTCGGGTCCTCGTGGGCGAGCTCGAACGCGATCTCGAGCATGTTCTGGCAGAACATCGCCATCCACGCCGTGCCGTCGGCTTGCTCAAGGTATCCACCCGTCGGAAGTGCGGAGCTCCTGTCGAATACCCCTATGTTGTCGAGGCCGAGAAAGCCGCCTTCGAAGACGTTCTTACCGGTCCGGTCCTTACGGTTTACCCACCATGTGAAGTTGAGCACAAGCTTGTCGAATATCTGCTTAAGGAAAGTGACGTCGCCCTTTCCGGTGATCTGCTTCTGGGTATTGTAGAGATACAGGCTCGCGAAGGCGTGCACGGGGGGATTGACGTCGCTGAAATTCCACTCGTATGCCGGTATCTGCCCGTTCGGGTGGAGGTAGACCTCTTTCAGCATGAGCTCTAGCTGCCCCTTCGAGAAGTCGGGGTCCACCATGTCGAGGGATATCGTGTGGAATGCGAGGTCCCACGCGGCGTACCACGGGTATTCCCATTTGTCGGGCATCGATATGATGTCATCGTTTATCATGTGGAACCATTCTTTGTTGCGTACGTTGCCGTTGGGCTGAAGGGCGGCTACCCCGGCGCCGTGCTCGCGGAGCCATTTGTCGAGGTCGAAAAAGTAGTACTGCTTCGACCAGAGCATCCCGGCGAGCGCCTGGCGCATAATGTCCCTGGAATCGCCGTCGAGCGTGTCGGGAGTGATGAACGAGTAGAAGTCGTCGGCCTCTTTTTTCCGCGCGGCCAGGACGCCGCCGAATCCGGCGAAGATATCCTTTCCGGCTCCCCCGCGCTTCCCGCGGGAGAGTATGAGCCTTACGGAAGCTTCGCCCCTGGCGGGGACGTTCAATATATAATGAGCCGAGGCTTTCGTGCCTGTTCCGGCGGGGTTTACAGCGCCTTGGGATCCCTTCGTCACGCAGTCGTTTATGCCGTCCTTTACGTAGGGGGATGTGTTGCGCGCCCCGAAAACCCGCTCGCGGTTGGTTTCGTTCTCGGTGAAGAGAAGCCCGGGCTTTCCCTCGCAGTATAGATACATCTGCCCCGAGGCTTCGCTCGACGCCTCGGCGGCGGCCGTTCCTTTCGGGGATCTCACCGCCTTGACGACGGGCTTCGGGCCGCCGTCTCCCCAGGACCAGGTATTCCTGAACCAGAGTGTCGGAAGGACGTGGATGCCGGCAGCTTCGGGCCCCCTGTTGTGGACGGTGATGTTTACGAGCATGTCTTCGGGGCCTTCCTTCGCGTACTCAACGAAGACGTCGAAGTATCTGTCGCCGTCGAATATGCCGGTGTTTACGAGCTCGTATTCTAGATCGGTCCTCGATGCGTGCCTGTTCCTCTCGACCAGCTCGGCGTAGGGGTACGCCGCCTGCGGGTATTTGTAGAGGTATTTCATGTAGGAGTGCGTCGGGGTGTTGTCGAGGTAGTAGTAATACTCCTTTACGTCCTCGCCGTGGTTGCCCTCGGAGTTCGTGAGGCCGAAGAGCCGCTCCTTTATTATGGGGTCCTTCCCGTTCCAAAGGGCGAGCGCGAAGCAGAGGACCTGCCTTTCGTCGGAGATGCCGGCGAGTCCGTCCTCGCCCCACCTGTATGCGCGCGAGCGGGCGTGGTCGTGGGGGAAGTAGTCCCATGCGGTCCCGTGCTCGCTGTAATCCTCCCTAACCGTTCCCCACTGCCTCTCGCTCAGGTAGGGGCCCCATTTCTTCCAGGGGGCCTTTTCCTCCCGCGCCTGTATAAGCCGCTCTATTTCTGTGTTGTCCATATCTTTTAATTCTCCTCGCTCGCGTGTATAAGATCGGGTCGTTCGCGGCCGGCGTGAGCCGTCCCTGAATTATAATCCGCCTGCCGGGTCTCCCGCAATATGGCTTGGCTCGTGATAAGAAAGTGTTTGTTTATCCGGGCTTTCGCGGGGGCCGGCGGGGCGGACGCGGACGGGCTGGTTACACGTATCTACACGTGTAATTTCTTAAAATAATTTTCATCGACACGAAATAGGCGATGTGCTAGAATCAAGGTTAATGGGGTTGTGGCTTAACAAGAATAAAATGTAAACAGAAACTATCCTTTGCCTTGTGTGGGAGGAGATTTCGGTGAGTGAATATTTGAGTGGAAGACAGGCTTCCATATCGCAGGATAATCTCTCCGGCCTCCTCAAGTACGGGCTCAGCGAGAGTTTGAATCCCTTTCTCAAAATGCCGGCCGGTTTATCCATAACCGGCTTTAATCCCCTCTTCATCCCGGTAAACGAAAAATGCTCCTCCTCGGGGTATGGAACTTCGAATTCCATGGGGGCGGCATGGTTATCATGACAACGAGAATGAGTGTGAGCCCCCGGCGGAGGAAGGAGCTCGCGGGCACTCTCAGGGAGATGCTCGAGCCCGTCCGGCGCGAGTCGGGGTGCCTCGGCTTCGACCTCTACGTGGATACGGAAGATCAGAACACATACATACTCGTCGAGGAGTGGGAGACGAAGGAGGACTTCGACAGGCACCTCCGGGGCGGCGATTACAGGAGGTTCCTCGTGCTTATGGAGCTTCTGAAGGAACCACCCGAGATAAGCATCAGCCTTATTTCGCAGAGATCGGGGATGGAGTATCTGGAGCAGGTGATCGGATTACACTAGCCGTTCGGGGGCCTAGGGGGGGGCATAGCGGGTTTCCCGAACGGCTGTAACAAAGGAACCAAGTAAGTGACAGGAGGCAAGTGATATGAAGAGATTGATTATTTATACGCTGCTCGTAGTGGGCTCGCTTTATGCGTATGCGCAGGCCGACGAGCCGGCCCCCGCACAGGGCGGGACTGTGGTAGAGGCCATGGAGAGAGAGATGCCCGTACTTAAGGGCGACACGTGGATGGCCATGAGTGAGGATGCGAAGATAGCGTTCATATGGGGCGTGGGCCACGTGGTGGTTATAGAAGAGGTTCTCATGGAGAAGTACCCGGACCAGAAAAGGGACACTTTCGTGACGAAGGTAGTAGAGGCGTCGAACGCTTCGCCGGCGACGATGACCCAGGTGGCGGCCGCGATAGACAAGTTCTATACGGAGAATCCGGACAAGATGGATGTGCCTGTTATGGCCGTGATATGGGAAACGATGATTAAGCCCAACATCGCGGCAGGCATAGCGGGCCAGCCGCTCAATTAATGCTGGCGTGGACGAAAAAAGGAGATTAAAAATGAATAAAATCACATATCTGATTCTTGTAGCTCTGATAGCACTGCCCTTTGCGGGGTGCACGAATATGTCGAAGACCCAGCAGGGCACGCTGAGCGGCGGAGTCATAGGCGGCGCGGCCGGTGCCGGCATCACGGCCATCGCCGGGGGGAACCCGTGGGTCGGCGGCGCGATAGGCGCGGGCGCGGGGGCTCTAACGGGTTACATGATAAGCAAATAGGCGCGCGTCCGTCCGAACGGCACGCGAAAGAAGGGCAAAAAAAGAGGCAATAACAATAAGTAGATAGAAAGTTGTGCTGCAGCATAGTCCGCGGCAGGGGGAACGGGGGCCGCGGTCCAGGCTATACAAACTCTTCGGTGGAGGTATGGGTAATGAAAAAGTATGCTGTGGAGTTTATCGGGACTTTCTTCTTTGTGCTCACCGTGGGTCTGACGGTTCTGGACCCGGGGGCAGGCGTCGGCGCGCCGCTCGCCATAGGTTCCGTGCTTATGGTTATGGTGTACGCGGGCGGTCACATTTCGGGCGGGCATTACAACCCGGCGGTGACGCTTGCGGTGTGGATGAGGGGCAGATGCCCCGCGACCGACGTGCCGTTTTATATGATAGCGCAGTGGCTGGCGGCGATCGTGGCGGGGATTCTTACGCTATACCTTAAGGGCAACCCCGTAATCGTGGCCATGACGCCCGCCGTCGTCCCTGCGTTCATAGTGGAATTTCTTTTTACTTTCGCGCTGGCGTATGTCGTGCTCAATACAGCGACATCGAAAAATACGGCGGGGAATTCGTACTACGGCCTGGCTATAGGTTTTACCGTCGTCATAGCGGTCTACGCCGCGGGGGCAATTTCGGGCGGGGCTTTTAACCCTGCGATAGCACTCGGCATAACCGTTATGGGCATATCGAGCGCGGCTAATATTTGGATTTTTCTCGTGGCGGATTTTCTCGGCGGGGCGGCAGCGGCGCTTGTTTTTAATGCGCTTAACCCCGACGACAGGTAACTGAGAAGAGAAGGCCTCCGTCCGCCGGGCTGCGGTCGTTGATTGTAGCTACAAAAGAGGCAGAAGGAAACGCCGCCCGGCGTTGGTCTTGAACGAGCCCGTTTCTCTCGGAGGCTCGGGGAGTTAATCTCCTACCCCTAGCGGGGCTCCGGTCCACGACTTTCTCCGAAGATGATGCCGTGGCCGGGGGCCCGTTTTTTGCAGTAGAAAGTTTCGCCGAATCGCGTTACTAAACGCCGCCCGTTGGGCGATTGGCGGATGTTTCGGCGACGGTCGAAGGTTCAGCACGACGGAGGAATAACATATGAAGTTTCTTGCAGCAGGTAGCGAACGAAGTCTTTGGATTTTATTGGCGACGGCTCTTATGGTTTTCGCGGGAGCTTGCAAGAGCCCCGAAAAAGAGGCACCTCCATCGCCGACCCCAGCTCCCACGACGGCTACCGAAGCGGCCACGGGCCTTACGCCCGAAGAGGCGAGGAAGATCGCCAAGGAGGCATACATATACGCCTTCCCCATGATAGAGAACTATAAGACGATGTATCAATACTCGATCGACAGGGGCGGCCACGACTACAAGGCGCCGTTTAACCATATAGCCAGCTCGGCCACCGTGTTTACACCCGAGGACAAGGTCGTCGTAACGCCAAACAGCGACACGCCGTATTCGTTTGTCTGGCTCGACCTCCGTGCCGAGCCCATGGTGCTTTCCGTGCCCGAAATCGAGAAGGACAGGTATTACTCGATACAGCTCGTAGATCTTTATACGTATAACTTCGCATACATCGGGAGCAGGGCCACCGGCAACGGCGCGGGGAATTATCTTATCGCGGGGCCCGGATGGGAGGGGGAAGCCCCGCCGGGGATAAACGAGGTGCTCCGCTCGGACACGGAATTCGTCTTCGTGATTTACAGGACGCAGCTTTTCAATCCGGCCGACATCGACAACGTGAAGAAAATCCAGGCTGAATATAAGGCCGAGCCCCTGAGCAGTTTCGAAGGGTCGGCAGCGCCTCCCGCCGCCCCCGAGATAGACTTTCCGACGTTTAACGCCGCCGAGGCCGGGGGGATAGATTTCATAAATTATCTCAATTTCCTCCTCAGGTTCTGTCCGACCGTCCCGTCCGAGAAGGGGCTTATGGAGCAGTTCGCGAAGATTGGTGTCCGTCCGGGCGAGCTGTTCGACCCGTCTCAGTATCCCCCGGACATAGTCGATGCGATACACGAGGGTATCTCGGACGCCAAGAAAACCATGGCCGAGGCGGCTGCCTCGACATCGAGCTCTGAGGACGCCTTCGGGACGCGCGCCATGCTCGGGGACAATTATCTCCTGAGGGCCGTTGCCGCGAAGCTGGGAATATACGGCAATACGAAGGAGGAGGCCGTCTACGTCATCTATACGAAGGATGCCGAAGGGAACCCGCTGGATGCGTCCGCGCACGATTACACGCTCACGTTCCCGAAGGACGGGCTGCCTCCCGCGAAGGCTTTTTGGTCCGTGACCATGTACGACGCGAAGACGCAGCTGTTGGTCGCGAACCCGATCAACCGTTATCTCATAAATTCGCCCATGCTGCCCGAGCTTAAATTCGCCGAAGACGGATCGCTGACTATATATATGCAGGACGAGTCTCCCGGCGCGGAGAAGGAAGCGAACTGGCTCCCCGCGCCTTCGGGGCCTTTTTACGCGGTGCTCCGCATATACTGGCCGGAGGAGTCGGTGCTGGATCATAAATGGGAGGCACCAAAGCCTGTAGCTGCGGAGAAATGATCTCACAGGGGCTGCCGTTTTCGCGGCACGCCGGGCGGCGCTAAAAAGTGTTGGACTGCTGCGGTTACAGGAAATGGAAGTCAGGCTAAAATAGGTAATGGTTTTCCGGCTTGCGAGCCGCGCCAGTCCCGACGGGGGCCGGTATTTCGAGCCTGGATGCTAAATGCGGTTCCACAAGAGGGGGAATATGAAAATATTTAACAAGATTCGTTACATCATGCCGGCGCTCGTGTTTATTTTGTGCGTGGGCTCGTCGCTACCAGCCTCGGGGCAAATGCCGGGAAGGAGCTCGGGCAAAGACTGGCAGTTCTCTATCACGCCCTACCTGTGGATGACAGGTATCAACGGACATATCACGACGCGGGGGATACGGTCGGAAGTTGACGTCGATTTCTCCGACATATGGAAGCATTTCGACTTCGGCTTGCAGGTCCACGGCGAGGGCATGTGGAAGAGCAAGTACGGCTTCTTTATAGACCCCACCTATCTAAAGCTCTCCAGCAAGAAGGATATAGCCCTTCCGAACGGGGGCGAAATAGACAAGGTGACGTTGAAGGAGTGGCTCGTCGAGGCCGGCGGCGTGTACAGGCTGGGGGAATGGCCCGGCGGCAGGGGGGCGAAGGGGAATCGCGTCGCCGTTGACGCGCTCGTGGGCGGACGTTTCGTCTCTATAGACACGGCTCTTAAGCTGAATAACATGACGCCAACTTACATCAGCAGGGACAAGCAGTGGCTCGACCTGTTCGTCGGCGGAAGGCTCCTGGCGAACCTCGCGGACAAGGTGCCGTTCACACTAAGGAGCGATATCGGGGGATTCGGGCTCGGGTTCTCGTCGAATATTGCGTGGAACCTCGTGAGCTACATCGGGTACGAGCTGCCGTGGTACGGGATCACGCCCGCGATAGGCTACAGGGTTCTTTACATGGATTACCAGGACGGGAGCGGCACTAATAAATTCGTTTACGACACGTGGACACACGGCCCGATTATAGGCCTTGCGTTTCAGTTCTAGCACGCGGCGGAAGCTGAAAAGACTTTAAACAAAGGGGGTGTGTTATGAGACAGGTTTTGGCAATGATGATTGTTACGGCCGTCTTTTTTCTCGCGCCGGTCTTGCCCGCAGCGGCGCAGACGGAAGAAGGGGTCGAGGTGAAGACGGGGCCGAAGATAGAGCCCGAGGCTTTCGCCGATCTAATGGAGACGACCGGGTTTCTTTCGAAGGCCGAGAAGTTCAGCTTTACGGCGGACGTCCAGTACGACGTTCTTCAGGGCAACGGTCAGAAGCTCGAATTCGGCGGCGCTCACAAGGTAGTCGTCGTAAGGCCGGACAAGCTGTATTCCGAAGTCGAGAGCAGGGACGGGACTAAGAGGATATTTATTTTCGACGGGAAGGCCATATATTACGCCGACCTCACCCATAACGTTTACGCTACCGTCCCGAGGCCGGGGGACATCAACCAGGCAATAGACTACTTCACGGAAGACCTCGACATGCCGCTGCCCATAGGGCAGGTGGTTTCGAGCGACGTCGGCGAGATGCTGAAAAAAGAGGTGTACGCCGGGGGCTTCGTCGAGCAGGACACGATAGACGGAATCCTTTCCGAGCATCTCGCGTTTCGGACCGAGAACCTGGACTTCCAGACGTGGATAGCCTCCGAGGGCGATCCTATACAGACAAGGCTCGTTATCGATTACAAAAATTACCCGGCTTCCCCGCAGTACACGGCGGACTTTAAAGACTGGAATTTCAAGCCCGAGGTCGATGATTCACTCTTTGTGTTCAAGCCCGCGGACGGGATGCAGAAAATCGAATTCGCCCCTGTTCTGAGGAGCGCCATTAAGATCGAGGAAAAAGAGGAGGGGAAGAAAAATGACGCACAATAGAACATGGCTCAGGCTGTTTATATTCGCTGCGGTTTTCATATTCATAGCAGGCGCTGCGTTAGACGCATATTCCCGTGGGGGAAGGGGAGGCGGCGGCAGAGGCGGAGGCGGAGGTGGCGGCGGCCACAGGATGAGCGGCAACAGGAATATCAGCCGCAGCGGCCCCGCACGCTCGGGTTCGATGAATTCCGGCAACTTTAACCGCAGCTCGCGGCAGTCGGGGCAGATGAACAGGCAGGGCTCGGCTCGCCAGCTCGATCAGGGCAGCCGTCAACAGGCCCATCAGAAGGCCCAGGACTACAGGGCGAACAACCCGGATAAGGTAAAGGATTTCCAGGACAGGCGAGCTGATAATGCAGGCGACTTTCAGCAAAATCGCCAGGATTGGAAGGACGAGAACCGCGAAGACTGGCAGAAATACGGCAGAAACGCCCGCGAAGACCGGCAGGATTATTACGACCACCACGACTATTACGATCATCACGATCACTGGGAGTGGGGCGACAACGTCGAGTATCCCTATGCCGCGGCCACTGCGATAGCCCTCGGCACGGCGCTCACCGTGTCGGCGTTCAACTCCCTCACATGTACGCCTACGGTCGTGTCGGTCGGAGCGGTCACGTATTATCAGTGCGGGCCCAACTGGTATAATCAGGCGTACCAGAACGGGGACGTCGTATACATGTCCGTCGCTGCCCCGCCGGGCTATTGATTCGGCGTGAAGTGCCGGAGCCTACCGCGCTGAATAAACGTGCGGCGTTAAGACGTGAGATATCGAACCAGACTTGAGAGCTGTATCCGCTATCTGCCGGTAATTCTGCTAATTGCGCTCGCGCTCTTGCAGATATACCTGGTGCGTACGGTATCTTTGAGCCCGTGGGCGGGGGGAGGGTTCGGGATGTTTTCGACGCCCGACGCCCCGGCGAGCAGGACCGTCCGCGCCTTTGTGCTCACGCCGGGCGTGAAGCGCGAGGTGCCGATCCCGGATTCCCTTAAAGACGCGGCGCTCCGTGCGGCGGCCATTCCGACGGATTCCAGGCTGACCGCCCTCGCGCTCGAAATCGCCGGCGTGCCGACGCCCGAGCGTGTGCCGCCACGGGCCGTGCTGATAGAGGTTTGGAGGGCCGAGTACGACCCGGAAACCCTCGCGCCTTCGCCGAGGATAGTGAAGTCGCTGGAGGCCCCGGTTGAGTGACGCCGCGGCTCGCATGAAGGACGGGTTTCGGCGCGGGCTCGCAGCAATAACGGGCATGAGCGCCTTTGACCTGGCGCTGAGGCTCACGCTCTTGAACCTTCTCCTCCGCCCGGTGGGCGGCTGGTCGGTGCGCCCGTTCACGGTCGCGCTGGCCGCGCTCGGCCTTCTCGTGCCGGGCTTTTTTCGTGCTCCCGCGCTGTGGCTCGGCCTCACGATCCTGACGGGCCTCCGTGTCGTCCTCGACTGGCCGCTCCCGGATAACCACGCATATCTTCTCTTCTATTGGTGCCTCGCCGTAACGCTCGCTCTCTCGCTCGGCGATTCGGAGAGGCTGCTCTCGGTAAACGCGCGGCTCATGATAGGGCTCGTGTTCGCGTTCTCGGTCCTCTGGAAGCTCGTTCTGTCTCCGGACTTCATGAACGGCACGTTCTTTACGGTAACGCTCCTTTCCGACCACCGGTTCGAGGGGTTTACGCGCTTCGCGGGCGGGCTTTCGGCGGAGGGGTACGAGGCGCTGAGTGAGTTCATACGAGGCGGCGGGGCGTATTACGCCGGAGAGGGCGGAGTCCCCGAAATCCCGCCGAGGCTGGCCGCCCTCACACATCTACTCACATACTGGACGATAGCGATCGAAGCCGCCGTTGCGGTATTTTTCTTCCTGCCCATGAGGCTCGCGGCTTCGAGGATGAGGGATTGTCTCCTTATAATCTTCTGCGTCACGACGTACGGGGTCGCGAACGTGGACGGCTTCGGGTGGCTCTTGCTGGCCATGGGCGCGGCGCAGACGGGGGAGGGGAGGACGAGGGTGCGGCTCCTCTACGTCGCCGCGTTCCTCCTCATAATCTTCTACGGCTACTATACGTTCTCGCGGCTGTTGTAACGCGAGTTACGCGCCGGGCTCTACGAACTGGACTATCGTTTTGATCGACGGGAAGTGCTCCTCGTGCCACACGACGACGAACCTGCCGTCGGGCGCGACCGTGACGTCGGGCATGAAGGATTTTATCGCCTTCGATATAACCACCGGCTCGCCGAAGGTCTTGCCGCCGTCGGCCGAGAATCTCATCTTGATGCTCCGCCTCACAGCCGTCGAGTCTTCCCACACGGCCGCGACCTGCCCCTTGCCGTTTACGGCTATGCCAGGCTGGTCGGGCACCGATCCCCTGGCTGAATCGATCTCGATCGGCTCGGGCATCGAGGCGGTCTCAGACCTGGAGAACAGTATCTCCGGCACGCCGGACTTGCCTTCCGTATACCATATGAGGTAGACCTCGCCGTCGCCGCCTATCGCGACCTCGCCGCCCCTGTGCGGGCACGACTCGAGCTTCCACCCGTCGTCGTGGACGACGGCCTCGTCGAACTTGCCGTCTTCTCCGAGCGCAAGCATCATGTTGCGAAGGTTGCCCTCGGCGACGCCCCTCCAAAGCGCGGCTTCCTTTCCATCCGCGGCCGCGACGCTGACACGGCAGCAGACGCACGTCTCGCCGCCGAACTTTTCTTCCTTGCCCACGATCGTCCCCTGGCCGGATATGGCCGTAAGGAACGTGGCCGGCTTGTCCCATCCTTCCCTGCTGTCTATCCACGCGGCTATTACGTCGCCCGAGCCGGCAGCGGCAATGCCCTCGAACGAGTGGGAAATCGGCCTGTCCTCGTTGATGACGATACCGGGCTCGAACGACTTGCCCCCGTCGAGGGACCTGGACAACCTTAAATCGTTCGCGAAGAGGACGCCCTCGGGCTTTTCCTTCGCCGACGACCACGAAACGTATACCTCGCCGCCGGGGCCGGTTGCGATACCCGGCGACTGGTGGACGGAGTCCGCCGACAGCCCTTCGGGGTTAACGCGGACGGGCTTCTCTTCGCCGGTTACGGGCTTTACGACGTAGAGGTCGTTCGAATCGTGTGCCGCGGCGATCCACGCGACGTAGACGTTGCCCTCGCCATCGGCAGCGACCGAGGGGCCGGAGACGTGCACTTCGTGGCCGTGTCCGGCGTGGGGTATCTCTATCCTCTCGCCGAGGGTGAAGGTGTTTGCCGGGCTTGCGGGCGCTTCGGCCTCGCCATCGCCGCCTCGTTTCGAATAGTTATGGAGGTAGAACATCGCCCCCAGGACGATTACCAGCGCGGCGATCAAGATTACGGGGTTCTTCATTTTCATTTTTATTCTCCAAACGAAACGGCCGCCCCCGCCTTTCGGCGGGGGCAGCCGTCAGCCGATTGACATTATCTTATACTATCCTGATTGAACGCGTAGTTCATGTTCCTCCGGTTGAACGATTCGCTCACACTGTTCTGGCCGAGCGCGTTGGTCGCGGCGACGCCCTCGGGCGTTGCGCCCTTTTGCCACGTCCACTGTATGCCGCCGTAAAACGCCCTGCCGTCGCCCGGGTAGAAATACCTTCCGTTGGAGTCGTCAACAACTACCGCGGAAATGTAATTCTTGTCGAAAAGGTTCGTTATCTCGGCGAAGAACATAACACCGGCGGGGAATTGCCAGCCGACTTCGAGGTTGAATATCGTATACGAGCCCGCCTTGGCTGTGTTCTCGCTGTTGACGTAATAACTCTCGAATACGCTTTCGATGCTCGGAGCGACCCATACCCCGACGGGGGTGTCGTACCTGAGCTGGCTCACGAAGAAGTGAGGCGGCGCACCGGGGAGGTCGTTGTCGCCGAAAACAGGGTCGTCGACGAAGACGAAGTACGAATAGGTGTACGCCGTTATCGACCTCAGCGTGTCGCCGGGCGCGAGCGGGTCTCTCCAGGCCATGTTCTTGAGGAGCATGATATCCGCCCCGGCCTCGACCCCGAAATGCCGCGTCCTGTCGATGTTCTGGTACCTGGGTATCGTGAACGGGGCGTCCGGGAACGGCTGGACGTTCACGTTCTGTATCTCGTCCCAGATCTCGTAGTCGTAAATCGAGATGTCCCACTTCACCCTGTCCCACAGCATGCCGCGCGTGCCGACCTCGAACTGAAGGGCCTTCTGGGCCTTGAGGTCGCCGAGGCTGCCGTCGAGGTTGCCCGGCGAGGTGAGCTCGACCATTATCGGAGGCTCGTAGTTTGACGAAACGTTGCCGAAGAACTGTACGGTCGGGGTCGTCTGCCATATGAAGCCGACCTTGGGCGTTACGGAGAAGAAATCCGTATTGCCCGAGGCGTCGTCTTCGTCTACGAGAAAGTGGTCTTTGACGGATCTGTAGGCGTACTGTAAGCGCGCGCCGCCGAGTATGGAAAACTCCGGCGCGACAAAGAGCTGGTCTTCGACGTAATATGCGAGGAGGAGGGAATTGTTGTTCTGATCTTTCGTTTTTTCTCCCCTCTTCCCTTCGTTGTTGGCCCAGTTGAGGTCCTGCTGGTAGGTGTAGAAAAACTGGGCGCCCATGACGAGGTTGTTCAGCATGCCGCCGATGTTCGTGTTGTAGAGATACCTGGCCTCTGCCCCGACGTTGTAGGTGTCGTTGTCGATCACCGCGAAGCTGAGCGGGTGGTCCAGGTTCTGGATGTTGAACTGGGTCAGAAACTCCAGGGCCTGATCCGTCGCTATCGGCGTCCTCACGCTGAAGGCGACACGGTAATAATCGTAGAACCGGCCCTCGTCGAAGAGCACGCTGGCCGGGTTGGCCTGCCTCGGGTTGTCCTTGAATTCCTGGAACGTAAGCGCCCCCGGCAGATGCTCTTCGTTACGAACATAATTGATATCGAGCCTGTACGACGTCCCGCCGTCCGTTTCGTATCCGAAGCTGCCGTATGCCCTTCGCCTCGACTGCTTCGCGTGTTTCCTGTACGGGTCGAGCAGCTCCGTATCGCTGAGCCCTGTATAAAAGTCGAAGGGCCCGTAGACCTGCCCTGTGCCGAGGTAGTTCTTGAAGTAGCCGAAAGAGCCGACCTGGCTTCTCGCCTCGAGTATCCCGGCGTCGTAGCCCGTCTTGGTGACGAAGTTGATCGCGCCGCCTAGGGTGTTGCCGCCGAACCTAAGCGAGTTTGCGCCCTTGAAAACTTCTATGTACTTGAGCGCCAGAGGCTCTATCGATTCGAAGTCGCTGAACCCGTCGGCGTTTCCGTAGACGAATCCGTCCATGAGAAGGGTTACGCCTCTTAAGTGGAAGTTGTTCCTCAGGCCGGAGCCCCGGATTATCAACTGCGACTCGTCGCCGAACTTCGGCCTTACGAGAACACCCGGGACGTAATTAAGGACGTCTTTAAGTGTCGTCGCACGGGATTCTTCAATCTGCTGCTCGTCCACGAACCCGATGCCCCCGGGCGTCGAGTCAATTATCGCCTTCTCCGCCTCCTGCGGGGAAAGCAGCCTGTCGGGGGTTGAAAGGTCTAAAGGCTTGTCCTCGACGACGACCGTTTCCATCGTGTGCTGCGAGTGGTCAGCAGAGTTTATTTCCTGTTCTGTATCCCCCTCCTGCCCGGATGCCTGGAGCACAGCCGGGACGAAGAGGAGCAATGCAAAAATAAAAGTCCGCATGATTCTCCTCCAAATATGTGTAGCTCACGGGTGCGGAATATTTCCAGACCGGAATTGCGGCGCGGAGGCGCGGCAGGCCGGCGTGAGGCAGGGCGTCGCCCGACGGATAGGGAAGATCTGAAAGCCTTCAGGAATCCCACCGTGCGCGTCGAAATCCTCGAATCTGCGAGTGACTGAACACGCGGCGGCCCCGTCCGGACAAACCGGACCCGTGGCTTATGCAATATGAAAATGAAAATTCAGGATGCTGCGGAGGAGAATGGTGGGGCGCGGCTCGATATCTTTGTCGCGACTTGTTTTACATGCACCTGCTCCCGGAGGAGCGGCATGTATGTTACGAGCTCTTCCCTTACGGGGGAGCTGAATCTTTCCGTTGTGTCGAAGTATGGCCTTTTGAGATCGCACGAGTAGCAGACGCAGTGCTTCTGGTGACCCTCTTTGCCGGACTCCTGGAAGAACTCCGTCAGGATGTGTACCGTAGGCTCGGCGTTGTGCGAGGGGCAGTGCTCGATCGAGTACGCGAGCTCGTGCTGTGCGACCGCAGGCGGGATGTAGCTCAGAATGGAATACGACGCGAAGCTCACCGTGAAAACGGCGATCAGGGAGATTAATGCTGTGCGTTTCAATAGATCGTGTCGCATTTGCCGGGCTCGCAGCGAGAACAAAACAAATTAAACCGAATTTGCAGGTTATGTCAAAGAAGAGGGGCGGGCGTCGGGCGCGGGGGTGGGTGAAATGGGTAGCGGAGACGTAGGAGGGGAGAAAATGGCGGATTCTGTGAAGCTGCCAGCGGGTCTTCCTGATTGGTAGAACGGGCTTTATTATTATCGAGCCAGGCATTACGACCCATCGATCGGGAGGTTCTTGCAGGAAGACCCGATTGGGTTTGAGGGAGGGGACGTGAATCTTTATGGATACGTGTGGAACAACCCGACTACATTTATTGATCCTTATGGCTTGTGGGGATTTAACTGGCCGGATGCTGTAACTCCGCCCATTGGTGGCACGAGTTGTGCAGTTTATTTTTTGGTGTCTAATTTTTATAAGCTGCAAACTGTTAATAAGGACGGCGCAGACAAGTACTATCACTGCTTGGCTTTTTGTCAAATTGGTAAACAATGCGGAATCACGGGGTTGGGTGCGGCAATAACGGGCGGGTTGGGTAAAGAGGGTGTAGATTGCATTGCCGACAATGAAAGTTGTGAAATCGAGGATATATATGCAAATTTTGCGGGTATAGGAGCAAGCGAAAATTCAAAATGCTGTAAAAAATCGTGTAAGGAAGCTTATCCATTTTAAACTTTAGATGACTATACGATCTATTGTCAAAACACTGATAATTTTATGCTTGTCGTTCATTGCGCTAATAATCCTGGCCAATCTTATCAGGATCGTAGCTTTTGAGGACAAGCCGGATCCGATCGAGACAGCTGTAAGCAAAGCGCTGGGCAATGAGCATTTGGTGTTGGAATCGAAATTAAAATTATGGATTAACGATCTGGGGAATCCGGATTTAATCATAAGTTGCGAGCAAATTTTTAAATACAGCCAATTTTATTGGCTGAAGCGCGGGATAGGCGTAGGAATCGACGGAGAAACTAACGGGGAATTGGCTAACGTAAGTGATAAGAGAATCGTGTCAATTTTAATACCGACTAAAGAAAATACCCCACCAGTTATAGGTAAAAATTGTAAGATTGTTACTACAAATGAAACAAATCCGGTATTCGAGAGGGTATTAAAAGCAAGTTTAAATGGACTTGAAATAAAGAATATCAAGGAATCTGATATTCGAAAGCTTTATGCTAATTACGACGCAAGCGAACATTTTTATCATAATATGCCATCGTTTTTTTCTAAAGAATATGTGAGGTTAACTAAATATCCAGATGTAGCTTGTTCGATAAATTGTAGGGATGAAATTCACATTATAAAAATAAGCGATGCGGACAAGATCAGTCTTTCAAATATTCCTCGTTTTTTAAAGAGGCTCGTATTATTCCCATATATCATTGTGAAAATGATACTTGAGGTACATAGTAGTTATACTGAAAATCCCAGCCCAAATCGATAGATAAAAACTCGGTTTCCCGTTTTAAAAAGGTTAATATGTCATTATTATTGTGTTCATGCTATCCAACCGTTGATTTTGGAAATATAGTCATTATAATAAATCCACTTCCGGAAACCGGGACGCCGGGCGGCTTGACCGCTCGCTCCAAATCCGCTAAAAATACAGGTATTCTAAAACTTAACGTTGCAATTGGTGTGGGCTGTTAGCTCAGCTGGTAGAGCAGATGACTCTTAATCATCGGGCCGTGGGTTCGACTCCCTCACAGCCCACCATTTTGCGAGAGTGGCGGAACTGGCAGACGCGCAGGATTTAGGATCCTGTACCACCCGGTGTGGGGGTTCGACTCCCCCCTCTCGCACACCTCAAATTGTTTCAATCCCCGCTAACTTTCAATCGAATGTGAGCGTACAAGTCGTAATCCTTTGCTCTTACGCTCCCTTTTCCTGATATAATTCCCACCGTGAGTAATTCTGCTTTAGATGATTTGAACGAAAGGTTTTCGATCCCGGGTCGTTTAACGTTTAAGAAAGCCGCCGGGGGATTGACGTATGCCGAGGTGAATAACGACTCCGCAGCCGCCCGCGTATTCCTGCACGGCGCTCAGGTGACCGATTACGCGCCGGCGGGAAGCGAGCCTTTATTATTTCTAAGCGCCCTCAGCCGGTATGAAGCCAATAAAGCTATAAGGGGCGGGGTGCCGGTAAGCTGGCCGTGGTTTGCCGACCATCCTACCGACGCATCGAAGCCCGCCCACGGTTTTGCACGGATCACGGAATGGACGGTAACCAAGACCGGGCTCGTATCGGACGGGGAGACAAGCATTACACTTGGACTTGCGGACAGCGAAGCGACACGGGAGCTCTGGGGTTATTCGTTTGAGCTCGAGCTCGATATTTCGATAGGGAGCGCGCTCGATCTTGTTCTCACAATGAAAAACACGGGCGACAAGCCGTTCTCGATCACGAGCGCTTTCCACGGCTACTACAATATAAGCGCGATACAGGATATAGCGGTTAGCGGTCTGGAGAATGCCGGCTACATCGATAAAGTGGACGGTTTCAAAGTGAAAAAACAAAACGGCCCCATTCGAATATCGGATGAGACCGACAGGATATATCTGCATACGGATACGGAATGCATCATCGTCGATCCGGGGTTCAAGAGGAATATTCACATCAGGAAATCAGGAAGCAGCTCGACGGTGGTTTGGAACCCGTGGAAGGAAAAAGCAGAGAGTATGAGCGACCTCGGAGACGACGACTATCTTCGTTTTGTCTGCGTTGAAGCCGCGAACGCAGGCGACGATATTGTTCACATCCCCCCCGGCGGCGAGCACAGGCTGGGACTGAACGTTGTAACCGAGAAGCGTTAGACGCCCGGGCATACATCTTCCGTATGCGGTTAAGGGCCGCCGTAATATATCCGGATGTTCCCGCTATAGGCGAGGGAGCGGTATTATGCCTTATGCTTTCGCCGCACGCCTTCTGTATATCGAGAACAAAACGCCCGCCAGCAACAGGGCCGCCGCAGCAACGATCATCCCCCACTCGCTTAGGGTTGGTACACTTTCTATAGGTATCACAGGCCCACCCGCAAACGCGACCGGGGCGGATAACACCATAAGAGCGGTAAGCACGAGAATCTGCCTCATATTCAAACCTCCGGGGATAGGTAGTGTATTAATGAATTTCCAAATACCATCCCTCCATAGAATTATCATACGGCGGAATCCGTGTCAATCCCCGGGAGACGGGTCCAATCGTAGATGGGGCGGCGATGGCGGTTACATGTATAGGCCGCAAGGGGCACCCCGCCGGAGGCCCGGTGGCGGGGCGCCCGTGAACCGCTTACCTCAGGTCGTCTATCGACGCCCCGAAGTTGATGTGAAAAGCCTGCCCGTCGAGCACGAGAGCCGGGACGGACTTTACGCCCGCGGCCTCGGCCTCGGCGAGCCTTGCCTTCTCTTCACCCAGATGAACGATCTCGACGTCGTACTTGCCCGGGTCTATGGCCAGGGCGACGCCCTTTTCCGCGCTTACGCATACGGGACATCCCGCGTGGTAGAAAACTGCTTTACTCATTTCTTCAAACCTCCTGTATAATAGTTTCGAGTCGATACTATTATCTCCCGCGTGTGCGGGATTGTCAAGCTGGTTTCGACACGATACAATTACTGGCATGCAGGACGAGGCTAAAATACTGTCTCTTGTCGAGAGGCTGGGGAATCTGATGCGGGCCGGGGCGCGCGCATCGGGCGGCCTCGAACCCGTGCACAGGGAAATCCTGGGATACCTCTCCGTATGCAACCGCTATTCGGATACGCCCGCGGGCGTCACGGATTACCTGGGCGCGACGAAGGGGACGACCTCGCAGAGCATAGGGGTCCTCGAAAGGAAGGGGCTCCTCAAAAAGCGCCCCGACAAGGAGGACGGGAGGGTGGTGCATCTCGTCCTCACCGCCATGGGCCGGAAAATGACGGGCGACGGCGCCGTCCCGGAGGCGTTCGCCGAGGCGCTCGTCGAGATGGAGCCCGGGGAGAAGGAGACACTCACGCGGCTCCTCTCGAAGATCCTGACGGGGCTCCAACGGCGAAACGGCGGCCGGACGTTCGGCGTATGCCGGACGTGCAGATTCTTCAGGGAGAACGCCCTCCCTCGATCGCACCAGTGCGGGCTCACGCTCGAGCCGCTCTCGGACGGGGACAGCCTCAAAATCTGCCGCGAGCATGAGGTGGGGGCGGCGTGAATTTGTTGATTCTGATAAAGCTCTATAGGTTAATTTGTCGAAATTTGTTGTGGATCTTTACACTTACCGTTTCCACACCTAATTAGTTGGGCTTGTTGTAGGTACAGTAATGGTTTGGAGCAAGTCATACATTGTAAAACTTTCTCTAAATTTTTAACTGCATCCCAAAATCTTTTGACTTCTTGAATTGAAATATTCTCCGCAATCTCATTGTTGTGAGATAGTAAATTGCCCATTATGAAAGTTTGTCTTAAGTTTTGAAAAGCAGTTTCTATAACGGTTTTCATTTTATCGCCATTTTTTAGTAATTTTTTAAAGCGATTTTCTACAGGGTCGAAAAGATCTCCTACATCATATCTCATTGACATTTTTATTTTGACCTCAACTTCAAATCTTGCGGCCAAATTTAGGAGTATATATTCGAGATGTTGTCTACTTAAATTTCCAGCTTCCTTTTTTTCACCTTTCTCTATTTTTTCGTCTATTCTTTCAGACTGTATCTTATGGTTTTCAATTGTAGGACCGCCTCCTAGGCTCCATTTTATTATTTTGACATTCTTAAAATCATTAGTTAAATCGTATGCTCTTTGATAAGCACATAATTGTTCATACCAGATGCCATCATGAGTGGTAATAATAAATTGCTTGTCCGGGAATTCTTCAAATAATAGTTTGCAGATACGTTCTCTATGCGCTGAATCTATTGTTGTTACTATGTCATCGAGTATTACCAAAGAACATTCGGAATTGAAATTCTTTACAAAGCCAAGAAATATGCAAAGGCCCAGAGAATCGAGATGCCCTTCACTAGAGAGTGCTCTTGGGTCTTCACTTGGCCGACCGAAAGTCTCAACAGTCAGGTTTGTGCTCGCCCGTTTAGTGGCTTCTAATTTAATATTTTTGTACGGTTCGTCTGGGTGGAGTACATCATAAAATCTTGCTATGTCAGATTGGATCGAATCATAGATCTGTTGAACTCTGCAATTTTTAGAAAAGGCAAATGTCTTATAAATTGTTTCAGCTAATGAATGCTGGTGTTTTAAATTTTGTGATAAAGTTTCATTTTCATGCAAAGATTCACTTAAATTCTTGACTTGCTCAAGCAGCCTAATAAATGTATGAGCATTTTCCTCTTCTTCAGAGAGTTCCATCTTTTTTATGAGATTGCCAATTTCAGTTCTGATCTTGATCCAGGAGGATTCTATTTGAGAAAAGGAATTAATATAGTCTAGTATCGGAATTGTGTTACTCATATTTATGGCGGTTTTAATAGATTTTATGGAATCAGTAAGGAATGTCTCATGATTTTCTAGCTCTCCCTTAAATGTTGAGAGTTCATCTATATTTTTTAACCGATCTATGAGTTCTGAAAGTCTTTTGTTAATGCTATCTACTTGGGTTCTTAGACTTTCACCAATTTGTCTTAGTTCGGACGCCCTGCCAGTTAGGTTCTTCAGGGTGGTCAAACGACTTTGGACTCTAGTTTTTAAGTCATTGATATCGACAGACTGTTCACACATAGGACAAAGCTCATCGCTTTGGTTCTTTAAAACTTCCGTGCCTTGACTAAGAAATTTCTCAAGCGACAAAATCGAATTTATCCCACTATTATCAAGCAAGAAGGCATTGGTTTCCGCAATATATTTGTTTAAGTTGTCTCCTAATCCTGTAGATATTAATTGATCGGAAACTACTGCAGATAATTGATTGAGTTTTAGTTTCGGGCCATTATCCAATTGAGGTTGTCTTACTTTCTTTACAAATTCCTTGCTAAGTTTCTCAATTTCATCCAGTGTCTGAATTGCTGGTAATTGTTCTTGTGCTAATTTTTGGTTTAAACCTCGTACAATTCCATCCTCATTTTTTATTTCCAATTCAAGCACACTCGAAAGTTTCGAAGTTAATTCATCACGATCTTTTTTTAGCCCATCTAACTTGCCTTTGAACGAATCTCTTGCCCTCATCATCTCTAGTTCGATCTCATTTATTAGATTTCCTAGCCCCATTATATTAGCGAGCTCTGAAAATCTTTCTGCGGGTCTTGTGATAATGAATTTTAATATTTGAGATCTGCGAAGTATGAAAGTTCCTTTTCTGGTAACATCGCAATACTCTTTTAATCTATCGGAGGGCTGTATTTCAGATCCAAATATCTTTTCTAATGGCCTATTATCAACATTGAATATTAGACTGATTTTAGTATCCTCAGGTTTGTAATGTACATGTGGTGCATGGCTCTCTACGGATAAACCTTGGATTCCATGTAAGTGAGATACTTTGTTAGTAAAGAAAAATTCTAAGGCATCAGCGATAGAACTTTTCCCTGTACCATTCTCTCCAAGAACAACTAATCCCTTCCCCTCTAGAGATATATCAAGACAACGTATACCTCTGAAGGCCTCTATTGTGATATTTCTAATCTTTATTGTCATCTTTCGAGTGTCTTTTTATGAGTTCTTCGATATCTTCTTTAGAGATTGACTGTCCATTCTGTAGCAGGGAGTTTAATTCATCTACTAAAGATGAAGGCACTGCGCTCTTTTTCAAATTACAAACAAATTCTTGGAGTATTTCATCTAAAAGTTGCATGTGAGCCTCCTTGTATTGCTATGGTAGTGCATTTTATTGTTGCGGGCAAGACCTCTGTTAATTAATTTCAGAACTCACCTTTATGGGTTTGTTGTTAAGTGAGATATAAATTGTGAATCCCGAGTGATACCGTTATAATATCCCCCGATTCGAATTACCCCGGAACAGGTCTTCCGGACCTTTCATGTTCCAAAGCGCCGCGGCTAAAGGTGAAGCGGCGAAGAGAAGGGGTAGTAAAACGGTCCGGTTGATTACCGTATCCGGGGCCCTTCCGCCGGTTGGAGATACCTCTCCCGGCCTGCCTTACCGGGCTTCGTAACAATCGCAAAATATACTCGCCGCGCCCGAGGGGGCGTTGGCCAAAGGCTGGCACATGAGCACACTTCAGGCAGATAACGGCACGGCTTCGCACGCGAACACGAAGATACGCTTTTCTCCGAACACGGACTTCGAAAGGGAGCTCAGGAAACGGGTGTCGAAATATTTCAACGAGAACGATCTATCCAGCAAGGACAACGCACACATGTATCTCAAGACCGGGATAGCGGTCGCATGGGTCGCGGCGTCGTACGCGCTCCTCGTCTTCGCGGGGCTCCCGGCGTGGGGGCTCTTGCTCGCGGTGCTCTCGCTGAGCTTCGCGCTGAACGCGCTTTCGTTTAACGTGATGCACGACGCGCTCCACGGGGCGTATTCGGAGCGGACGTGGATCAACAGGGGCATGGGCATGTTCCTCGACCTCATCGGCGGAAGCTCGTATCTGTGGTACAGAAAGCATAACTACTTTCATCACTCGTACCCCAACATCGCGGGGCACGACGACGACATCGAGGCGGGGGTATTCGCGCGGCTGAGCCCGCATCACAAGCGCTACTTTTTCCACCGCTGGCAGCACATTTATATATGGTTCCTTTACGGCTTTCTCGCGATAAAGTGGCACGTGTTCGACGACTTTTACGTTTACTTCACCGGGAAGATAAACGGGCACAAGATCGAGCGTCCGAAGGGCTGGGACGTCGTCGTCTTCTTCGGCGGGAAGCTCTTTTTCTTTACGATGGCGTTCGTCGTGCCGTCGTTCTTCTACCCGGTGCTCAACGTTCTAGGGTTCTACGTTCTCGTGACGCTCCTTCAGGGTCTTATAATGTCGGTCGTCTTTCAGCTCGCGCATTGTAACGAGGATGCGGGGTTCCCGGTGAGGCCCGAGGGCGAGGAGCAGATGGAGACGAGCTGGATGGTGCATCAGCTTAGCACGACGACGGACTTCGACAGGAACAATACGCTGCTGACGTGGTATCTCGGCGGGCTCAATTTTCAGGTGGAGCACCATCTGTTCCCGAGGATATGCCACGTGAACTATCCGGCGCTTTCGCGCATAGTCGAAGATACGTGCAGGGAGTACGGGGTTACGTATAACTCGTACGGGAGTTTCTTCTCGGGGCTCAAGTCGCATTACAACTGGCTCCGGACGCTGGGACAACCTGACGCGGACGGGATGGCGTAGCCGGGGCGGGGCTTCCCTAATCGGGAGCGCGGATGGCGGGCGTGGTCCGTGAGATTGCCGCGGGTGCTTTGCACCCTCGCAATGACTGTGAAAGGTAAACCCCCACCCAAGCCCTCCCCCTTTGGAAAGGGGGAGGGG
>SWBZ01000959.1_pt1 | contig 73654 bp, 74 predicted proteins | sample 4693031 | NCBI WGS metagenome assembly SWBZ01 (sample SAMN10267274, study PRJNA491770) | bioreactor metagenome | isolation source: DHS bioreactor inoculated with | place: Japan: off Shimokita Peninsula
GGGGGGGCTTGGCAATATCCTTGCGACGACGCCGACGGCATGGCTGACCGACCTTATTGGCTGGCGTGACGTCTTCTGGATCGCGAGCCTGATGACGGCAATGTCCATCATATTCGGATATCTGATCATCAAGGACGCCCCGAAAGGCCACGCCTTTCACAGTCGTGAAGTCGAGAGCATGAAGGAAACCATCGGCGGCGTTTTAAAAATCATCAAGTATCGACAGTTTCAGTATATCTTCGCCATCAATCTCGTGATCTATGGAACGATAATGGCAATCGTCGGTCTCTGGGGCGGCAATTATCTGCGGGATATCTATGGTCTCGACCTCGCGGAGCGCGGCAACATCCTGTTCTGGATGACGATAGCGGTGATCGGCGGAAATTTTTTCTACGGGTATCTGGATGGAATATTCCGCGCCCGAAAGCATCTCGTTGCCGCCGCCGCCGTAACCACGATCATCCTGCTGATAATTCTCGCACTCCTGCCCGTCGTCCGCGTTTGGCAGATTTCAACAGTATTGATTCTCTTTAGTTTTTTTGGAAGTTACGGCGTCGTCATCATGTCGCACGGCCGTTCGATTTTTCCGGAGAAACTCCTCGGACGCGGCATCGCCACCTTGAATACTGCGGTGTTTCTCGGCGTCTTCCTGCTGCAGTCGATGGGCGGCTTTATCATCGGCCAATTTGTCAAGAGCGACGGGACTGCCTCGATCGACGCCTATCGTGTCTTTTATTTCAGCCTCGCGGCGTTTGTCGCCATCGCGCTGGTTATCTACAGCCGGTCAGAGGAATCAAAGAAGGCAAAAAACAAGGCGCCGGAAACCGCCTGAAAAGCGGCCCGGCGCCCGATAGTTTTTGTCTGCCCGCGTCTCCGCCTAATCGCGGTAATTTGCGCCCTTGCGGTCAAGGATGCGCAGCAGGCCCGGCCATTCGAGACCGGACTGGGACGCGCTGATCTTGAACTGGGAGGCGGCATGTTCACAGACTTCGCGGGAAGGAATAATCAACTCCGAATCGCCCGCAAGCGCCTTGATCTGAGACTCACATGATTTCTCAAGATAGAAAATGCGGCGGAAGGCTTCCGGCACCGTACTGCCGACAGTGAGAAGACCGTGGTTGCGGAGGATCATGGCGATACTGTCGCCCATATCCCGAACAAGACGCTCACGTTCATCAAGATCGAGTGCAATCCCCTCATATCCATGGTAGGCAAGTCTGCCATAGAACATCATGGAATGCTGGCTGATCGGCAGCAGGCCCTGCTTTTGTGCCGAGACCGCCATACCGGCTGTGGTATGGGTGTGAAGTACGCATCCGACATCCTCACGCGCCGCATGAATGGCGCTATGAATGGTATAACCGGCCGGATTGATGTTGAACGGCGTATCGTCAAGTATCTTCCCGTCGATATCGACCTTGATGAGGCTGGACGCCGTCATCTCGTCAAAAAAGAGGCCGTAGGGATTGATCAGGAAATGATGGTCACTTCCCGGCACCCGCGCGGAAATATGGGTAAAGACAAGATCGCTCATCCCGTAATGGGCAACAAGGTGATAGCAGGCCGCGAGATTGACCCGCGTTTCCCATTCTTCATCACTGACCTTGCCCTTGAGGCTGGGCACCAGTTTGTTGATTGTATCCACACCCATATCGATTTTCCTTTTTTGTTCGTTAGTTCATATGAGACTTCAGCATGTTTCGCGCAATGACCAACTGCTGGATCTGTGTTGTTCCTTCATATAGGCGGAGCAACCGAACGTCCCGATAGAACCGCTCAACCTTGTATTCCGCCATGTACCCCGCGCCGCCGTGAATCTGGACTGCGCGGTCCGCAATCCTGCCGGCGGCTTCCGTCGTGAACATCTTGCAACAGGCGGCCAGCATGGAGATGTCTTCATTGTTATCATATTTCTTCGCCGCATCCAATGTCATAGCCTTGCCGGCAAATAACTCCGCCTGACTATCTGCAAGCAGCGCCTGAACAAGCTGGAACTCTCCGATCACCGTCCCGAACTGCTTGCGCTCCGCGGCGTAGCCGAGAGCTTCGGCAAGAATCCGTTCCGATATGCCGGTGGAAACCGAGCTCAGATGCAACCGCCCGCGGTCGAGAACCTTCATCGCGGTGTAGAAACCCTGCCCCTCGACACCACCAAGAAGCGCAGAGGCCGGAACGCGCGCATCTTCGAAAATGACGTCGCTGGTTTTCGTGCCCCGTTGCCCCATTTTTTCATCCGCCTTGGCGATGGTGACGCCGGGCGTGCTCGGATCGACGAGAAACGCCGAGATCCCCGACGCGCCCATCTTTGACGAATCCGTTCGCGCCATAACGGTAAGCATCCCGGCGCGCAGCGCATTCGTGATGTATCGTTTCGTGCCGTTGAGAACATAATCATCGCCGTCCTTGACCGCGACCGTACGCAATGAGGCCGCATCCGATCCCGCTTCCGGTTCGGTAAGACAGAAGGATGACATGATCTCACCGGAGGCAAGCCGCGGCAGATATTGTTTTTTCTGCTCGTCAGTGCCAGTCATGACAAGGCCCTGACTGCCAATTCCGACTGTCGTCCCGATCACGGATCGGAAGGCGAGCGACGCCTTGCAAAGCTCGTGAATAATCTCGCATTCCTGCGCCATACTGAGGCCAAGACCGCCATATTCTTCGGGAATTGACAGTCCGAACAGTCCGAGTTCGCGCATTTCCTGGATTATTTCCTCCGGAACATCGTTTGTCTCCTCAACTGTGTCTTCGGCAGGCACCAGCTTTTCTCGAACGAATCGCGTTACAGCATCTTTCATTAATTCAAATGTCTCGATATCAAGAGCCATCTTTTATCCTTCTGTATTCTTCTTATTTTTCAGGTTTTATTTCAGTCCAGTCCGCACATCACTTCGATGTTCCTTGCCAGCGCAACGAGGCGCGGACCCACATTTTCTCGCAAGATGGCTTCTGTTACCAGATATGAAGAGCCCCCGCAATTGAAGGCGACAACGTCGCCGCTGGAATTATCACGGGCGGCCGTGCCCACAGCGCAGAAACTTGAATCCCATTCACCGAGCGACAAACAGTATCCGTATTCGGAGAAATCCTTTTGCGCCGCCTCGAAGCCCTTTTTGATATCTGGCCAGTCCGTGGGGTTTTTCCGCCGCACATGATCGAGAAGAAATTGACGTTCGCCTTCCGGAAGCTTGCACAGGAAGGCGCGCCCGATCGATGTGGTGGCAATCGGAAGATAGGAACCAGTCTCCAGCCGGAGGGTGCTCTCGTCTCCACCGCGGGCGGTCTCGACATACATCATATGAAGTCTGACGCGCGTCGCCAGGGCCACGCCCAGACCGACCTGCCGCGCGAAATCATGCATCAGGGGCCGAGCAAGCAGTCGCATCTTGTTGTTGGCGAGAAAGGTGTAACCGAGCGAAAGCACCGCTGGTGAGGGCTCGTACTTGCCGAGGCTCTTGCGATAGGTCAGATAGCCAAGCTGCAAGAGAGTGCTTGTCAGGCGCGACACCGTCGAACGCGGGAGCTTGGTTCTTTTGGCGAGTTCATTATTGCCGACCGGCCCCTCCCCTGGCCGGAAAGCCTGAAGTATTTGCAGGCCGCGCGCCAGTGACGTCACGAAATGCCGGTCGTTATCCGGCGTGGAAATACCCTCAATAAATGTTTTTTCTTCCAGCATTTTCTAACATTGGTAAAAATAGAGCTATATACGAAAAAAACTTGCAGAATTCTGTTCCACTATGCAGAATACCCGCCTATTAGAAAACAAAAAAATAACCATGCTAAGTTTTCCAGGGAGGAAATAATGCGAATAAGTTTAAAACTTTGCGCGGCTGCAGCGGCAGCGGTGTTTGCTTTCTCGTCCGCCGCGTCTGCTGCGGATGTCAAGCTTCCAGACACACTTGCGTGGAGTGCCTACAACACCGGCACAACCGGCTATAACCAGTCCGTCGCAATCGGCAAAGCCTTGAAAGACAAATTTGGCGTCGATTTGCGCGTGATTCCCGGTAAGAACGACATTTCGCGCATGGGTCCGCTGAGGACCGATAAAGTTCAGTTCGTCGCAAATGGTGCCGGAACGTTCTATGCATCCGAAGGCGTATTCGAATTTGCAACGCCGGACTGGGGCCCGCAGAAAGTGCAGCTGCTGGCGTCCGCAACGTCCGATGCCAACCTTTCCGTTGGTGTGGCTGCGGATGCAGGCGTCAAGACCATTGCTGATCTGAAAGGTAAGCGTGTCGGCGTGGTTCGCAGTTCACCGGCTTTGACCATCGGCACCGAAGCCATTCTCGCCTTTGGCGGACTGACATTTGACGACGTCGAAGTTGTTGAATTCGGTGGATACGGCGCCATGTGGAAGGGGATGATTTCCGGTCAGATCGACGCGGCCTTTGCGTCAACCGTCTCCGGACCGACGAAACAGCTGGAAGCGTCGCCACGTGGTATTTACTGGCCGCCGACCCCTGCCGCCGACAAGGAAGGCTGGGACCGTGTCCAGGCTGTCGCACCGTATTTCGTACCGCATGTGGCCGTTCTGGGAACGGGTAATATCTCCAAGGAAACCCCGCATGATGGTGCGGCCTATCCTTACCCGATCCTGATCACCCGCGCCGACCAGGACCCGGAATTGGTCTATTCCATGATCAAGGCCGTTCACTCGGAATATGAAAGCTACAAGGAAGCCTTGCCGGAAATGACCGGTTGGGCACTTGAAAACCAGACCTTCAAATGGGCGGTTCCCTATCACCCGGCTGCCGTCAAATACTGGAAGGAAATTGGCGTCTGGACCGATGAAATGGATGCCCATAACAATAAAATGATGGAACGTCAGGACGTTCTCGCCAACGCTTGGGCGACGATGAAGGACAAGGGTCTTGAAGGCGATGCATTTGCGGCAGAATGGATGAAAGTCCGGGCTGAGGCATTGCAGTCCGCCGGCATGAACCCGATTTTCAAATAATCCTTATCTGTAGAACCTTAAATGGAAATCCAAAAACAAGAGAATGGAGCGGTGGTGCAGCCTGAACTGGCTCGCCACCGTAACCTTTCCCCTCTTTGGCGCGTGATCGTTATTGCGGTCACGATCGTCGTCATACTCCTTGCAATGAACCAGCTGTTCAATGCCGGCTTCTTTGTCGGACATACCTGGCTTGATAATGAATATCAGTATGCCTTGTTCGGATTGCTGGTTCCCATTGTTTTTCTGATTTTCCCGGCGACGAGCAAATCGGCCATGGACAGGGTGCCGTGGTACGATATTCTGTTTGCCGTCGTCACATTCGGATTGCTGGTTTTCTTCTTCATGAAAGCCGCGGCAATTGTCGATTACGGCTGGGAAATGGGCGCACCGACGGATGTCGTCATTCTCGGATTTATCCTGTGGCTGCTTGTCCTTGAGGGCACCAGACGCGCGGGCGGCACCGCTCTTTTCACCATTGTCGTCATCATTTCGCTCTATCCGCTCTATGCGGATATTATGCCTGGACCAATATCCGGACTTGGAAGTAATCTCGCGGATACCACCGCATACCATGTGTTCAGTGCGGAGAGTATGCTTGGCATTCCGATGCAGGCGCTCGCCAATCTCGTGATCGGATTCCTGATTTTCGGGGTTGCACTGACTCAGACGGGCGGCGGTAAATTCTTTATCGATCTCGCCTTCGCCGCCTTGGGGCATGTGCGTGGCGGTCCGGCCAAAGTGGCTATTTTCTCATCGGGCCTGATGGGCTCAATGAGCGGCAGCGTGATCTCCAACGTGATCACGACCGGCGTCATGACCATTCCGGCCATGCGGAAGACCGGATTTCGCGCATCCTATGCTGCGGGCGTCGAGGCCTGTGCGTCGACCGGCGGCGTTCTCATGCCTCCGATCATGGGCTCGACAGCTTTCATTATGGCGGTGTTCCTGAACATCCCCTATATCACGATCGCAATTGCCGCGATTGTCCCGTCAGTCCTTTATTATCTCGCCCTGTTTATTCAGATCGACGCCTACGCGGCGCGGCACAATATGCCCGGCCTGCCGAGGGACCAGCTTCCGAAGCTTGGCGAAACCTTCCGCAAGGGCTGGCACTTCATTGCAGTTTTTGTCCTGCTGATCGTGATGCTGGTCTATCTCAAGCAGGAAGTCCTGGCGCCGTTTTACGCAACGGGCCTGCTGATTCTCATCAACCAGATTTTTTCACCGGATCGGTGGGGAATGAAGGAATTCTGGGAGTTTATTCTGGCCTCCGGCAAGCTGCTCGCGGAAATCGCGGCAATTCTCGTCGGCGTCGGACTGATCGTCGGCGCCCTTTCTATCACCGGCATGGCCGGAACCCTGGTCAATGATCTGATCTTCATGGCCGGGGGAGACATTCTCGTCCTGCTGTTGATGGGCGCGATTACCAGCTTCATCATGGGCATCGGCATGACCGTGACCGCCGCCTACATCTTTCTCGCCATTGTCCTTGCGCCCGCGCTGGTGCAGGGCGGGCTTGATCCGATGTCGGTGCATCTGTTCATCCTTTACTGGGGAATGGTCTCCTTCATCACGCCACCGGTGGCGCTTGGCGCTTTTGCGGCGGCGTCGATTGCGGGCGCCAACCCGATGCGGACCGGTCTTGAAGCGATGCGGCTGGGATCGATCATCTATTTCGTTCCCTTCTTCTTTGTGCTGGATCCCGCCTTTATCTTTCACGGTGAATTAAGCCGGACGGCACTCCTGTTCGTTTGCGCCGTCGGAGGGGTTATTCTCGTCGCCAGTTCGCTGCAAGGATATCTTGTCTGGGTCGGAAACCTCCATCGCCATCCGGTGCTCGGCTGGCCGATCAGGGGATTGATCCTTATCGGCGGCCTTGCTCTTGCCACGCCGGGCGGAAGCGAGTTGATCCCTTTCAGCGATCTGGAACTTGCGCTATTTGCGCTCGTCACCGCCGGATCCGCCGCGCTTCTCGCCTTTTTCATCGATAGACGGGCAAAAGCGGCGATGGTGCTTTAACGCCCGAAGAAACGCCCGCCGGATTTCCGGCGGGCGTTTTTATTAAGGGGGTGACGCGTCGCTCTTCGCTTGCGACCGTAGGTTCCGCATCGTATTCTGCGGCGACGTATTTCTTTCATGGCAAGCAGGCTGTTCATATGAAACGTATTTTAACGATTGCGATGGTCGGGATCGCCGCCCTTTTCTGCATCGCCATCGTCACCGTCTATCTCTCGATCGGATCGGTTATCACGACGAGTGTCGAGAAATATGGAAGCGCCATCACACAAACCGCCGTAACCCTCCGCGATGCGGATTTTTCTCCGTCGAGCGGAGACGCCTCCCTTCTCGATCTTTCGGTGGCAAACCCGGCCGGCTTTTCTGCAAAAACCGCTCTTCTTGCACCCCGCATAGAAATCCAGATCGACCCTCAAACCGTCGGTGAAGGCGTCATGGTAATCAAGAGAATGGAAATCGAGGCCCCGGAGATTACCTATGAGATAAACCAATCCGGCGATAATCTCCGTGCGCTTCGCGCCCAGATCGGAGAAGCCGTGGCGGCGGAAAAGCAGGGTTCCTTTCCTGATGATAAGGCTGGCTCTCCGACGAAATTCATTATCAATGATTTGTATATCTCGAATGGCGTCGTCGTTGTGGAAGCCGAAGGTCTCACAGGAAAAAGAACGACCGCGGTCATGAAAAACCTGCATCTTGAAGACGTCGGCCGCGATGAAAATGGCCTCGCCCCTGCCGCGCTTGTCGACAAGCTGTATGCGCCAATCCTACAGGCAGTAACAATTGCCGCTCTCTCGACGGATCTGAATTTATCCGATCAGGCGCTCAACATTCTTCGCGCCGCCAGCGACGAGACGGAAGAAGCCATTAGCCGCCTTCGCAAACTCCTCGAAAATTAGAGTTGCCGCTCCTTGCGCGAGCAGGCATAACAGGGGCTATAACAACTGTTCGTTAGGGCCAGGCTGTGACAGAAAACGCTACCTCACGAGAAGAAAGTCTGCACCGGAGTGACAACCGCCGCCAGGAACTGATGGCGGCGGCGGCGCATTTATTTAACCAGCGCGGATATGACGCCACCTCCATGCGGGACATCGCGCGGGAAGCGGGGATGCTTGCCGGCTCCATGTATTACCACTTTTCCTCCAAAGACGACCTGATCGTCGCCACTTATGAAGAAGGCAAAAGGCTTATCAGTACAGCGGTGATCGAGGCAATTGAAGGGGTTGACGATCCATGGGAACGACTGACCCGGGCGGCGGTCGCCCATATGAATACCCTTTTCGGCGGCAACAATTTTTCAATTCTGCTCTGCGCGGACATTTCCCGAACTGCACCGACATTGCGAAGCCGCCTCATCGAAATTCGCGACAGCTACGACAAGCTGTTCATGGACCTGATAGAGGATCTTCCGCTTGCCGAGGATGTTGACAAGGGCCTGCTCCGCTTGAGCCTGCTCGGTTCGCTTAACTGGTCGAGCAGCTGGTACCGCCCCGGTGGCCAGACGCCCGCACAGATCGGCGCCTTTTTCGTGCGCATTATGAAAGACGGCCTTTCCTGAAATCCCCTCCGCCTATTTTCACATTATTTTTATGTGATTAATTTATTTCACAATATTTTATAGAAAATTATATTGCGTTTTACCTAAAAAAAACTATATCTAACGGGGATAAGATGGCTGCCGGCCCGAGTATGGGCGAAAAACTCCGGCAACGGGACCGTATCGCCTCACAAATTGTTGTTGATACAGAAAATGATGATATAGGCCGTTGATTGCTGTTTCGAAATATGGCTAAACTAAAGGCATTCGGCGGTGTTAGAGCAATTCCCACCCCATTTGCATAACGCGAGTAGGAAAGTTGAACGAACTAAAAATAAAGACAGAGATCTCCGCCGTTCCCCGGAAGGAGATTTCATCCGTCGTCATCCGCTTCGCTGGCGACTCGGGCGACGGCATTCAGATTACCGGCAGTCGATTTACTGATACAACAGCATTGGCCGGCAACGACCTCGCAACCTTTCCCGATTTTCCGGCTGAAATCCGGGCGCCCGTCGGAACGACGTTCGGCGTCTCGGCATTTCAGATCAATTTCGGCTCTCGACGTATTGAGACTGCTGGCGATGACCCGGATGTTCTCGTCGCTCTGAATCCGGCGGCATTGATGGTCAACCTCGCGCGGCTCAAACCGGGTGGAATGATAATTGTCGACAGCGGAACTTTCAGCGATCGTAACTTGAAGAAGGCGGGCTATCTGGCCAATCCGCTTGAGGACGGGTCGCTTTCCGCATATTCGGTTGTCGATATCGATATCACGAAACATGTTCTGGAATCGGTGAAGGAATTCGGCCTCACGCAAAAAGAGGGATTGCGGTGCAAGAACTTCTGGGTGCTGGGTCTGGTTTACTGGATTTACGGGCGCGACCGCAGCGACACCATCGACTGGCTCCGGCGGAAATTTGCCAAGCGTCCGGAAATCGCCGATGCCAATATCGCGGCGCTCAACGCCGGCCACATCTTTGGCGAAGCGTCGGAAGTCAGCGGACTTACGCATCTTTACACTATTCCCGCGGCAGAAATGCCGCATGGCCTATACCGTACGGTTACGGGCGGTGAAGCTCTCGCCTGGGGATTGGTTGCGGGTGCGGAGCTTGCGAATTTGAAGATTTTCTTTGGGTCCTATCCGATCACTCCGGCATCACCGGTGCTTCACACGCTTGCGAAAATGAAGCAGTTCGGCGTGAAGACCTTCCAGGCGGAGGATGAGATCGCGGCGGTCTGCTCTGCCATCGGTGCCTCCTACGCGGGTTCACTCGGCATTACGTCCTCTTCCGGTCCCGGCATTGCCCTGAAAGGCGAGGCCATCGGTCTTGCCATCTCGACGGAGCTGCCGCTGATTATTGTCAATTCGCAGCGGGCAGGACCCTCTACCGGCATGCCGACAAAAACCGAGCAGTCGGACCTGTATCAGGCTGTTTACGGCCGTAATGGCGATGCACCGGTTGTCGTGTTGGCGGCTCACGGACCATCCGATTGTTTCGATGTCGCGATTGAAGCCTGCCGCCTGGCGACAAAATATATGACGCCTGTGATGCTCCTGACCGACGGATATATCGGCAATGCCGCGGAGCCATGGCTGATCCCGTCAGTTGCTGACCGCACGCCCTTCCCGATCCGGTTTGAGACAAACCCCGAGGGATTTGCTCCCTTTAACCGCAATCCCGAAACCCTCGCGCGCCAATGGGCCGTTCCGGGCACTCCGGGTCTTGAACATCGCATCGGCGGCATCGAGAAGGAAGACGGTTCGGGCAACATTTCCTACGAGCCCGCCAACCATCAGCGGATGACGGATCTACGACGGGACAAGATCCTGAATATCGCCAATGATATCCCTGAGCAGACGGTCGAAAGTGGCGAAAGCAGTGGTGCGCTCGCTGTCGTCGGCTGGGGATCGACCTACGGGCCGATCAGCCGGGCCGTCGATAACAAACTGGCGGAAGGGAAGAAGGTTTCCCATATCCATCTTCGTCATATCTGGCCGCTTCCCCGAAATCTCGGCGACCTTCTTCGCGGATTTGACAAGGTAATTGTTCCGGAAATGAACGATGGGCAATTGAAAACTGTCCTTCGTGATCAATATCTGATCGATGCGCAACCGCTCACCAAAGTGACCGGGCAGCCGTTCAAGATTTCCGAAATTGAACGTGCCATCGACGCGGCATTGGAGAACTGACATGAATATTGCCGTTACAAAAGAGAAAATGAAACCGACCGACTTTGCGTCTGATCAGGAAGTGCGCTGGTGCCCGGGCTGCGGTGACTATGCCATTTTGAAGGCAGTCCAACGGACGCTGCCCGATCTCGACACGCCGAAGGAAAATTATGTTTTCGTTTCGGGCATCGGATGTTCTTCCCGCTTCCCTTATTATATGTCGACCTATGGCTTCCATACGATCCATGGGCGGGCGCCGGCATTCGCGACCGGTATCAAGATAGCCAATCCGGAACTTGATGTCTGGATGGTGACGGGCGACGGCGACGGATTCAGCATTGGCGGCAATCACATGCTGCATGTCCTGAGGCGCAACGTCGATCTTCAGATCCTGCTCTGCAATAACGAAATCTATGGCCTGACGAAAGGCCAGTATTCACCGACATCTGAAGTCGGATTGCGCACGCCCTCCTCTCCGGACGGATCTGTCGATACGCCCCTGAAGCCGCTTGTCTTTACCCTGGGGGCCGGCGCGCGCTTTGCCGCCCGGGCTTATGATACGCAGAAAACGCTTCCCGAGGTCCTGAAACGGGCCCATGCCCATAAAGGCACGTCGCTTGTCGAAATCCTGCAGAACTGCATCGTCTATAATGACGCAGTGTTCGACAATGTTCTCGCCCGCGACGTCGCGGCGGAAAAGCAGCTCCATGTCGAACATGGCAAGCCGCTGATTTTCGGGGCGGAGAAAAACAAGGGGATCCGCCTGAATGCCAGGACGCTCACGCTTGAAGCGGTCACTATCGGCGAAAACGGCGTAACGGAGGAGGACATCCTCGTCCATGATGAAACCAACCGCTCGCTCGCGACATTGATCGCCGCCATGGATGGTCATGACCTGCCCATGGCCTTCGGCGTGATCTATTGCGACCCCGCCCCGACCTATGAAGCGGGGATCGAGGCGAAGCTGGACGCGGCGAAAGCCTCTGGCACGCCATCGCTCGACGCCCTTCTCCGTCAGGGGCATACCTGGCAGGCCTAGTGGCCCGGTTATAACGATGAAAGGGCCGGCCACCGCAAGGCCGGCCTTTTCTTTGCTTCTCCAGAAAAATTAACGTAGCCTGCACCCATGGTAGAGAAAGATCCCCGAAAAATACTGCTTGCGCGGCGCGCCGAAATACTCGACGTCATGACATCGAGCACCGATGACGCCCGGCCGGTCGAACTCGACCAGGCCCGCGTCGGTCGCCTGTCGCGGATGGATGCGCTGCAGGGCCAGGCCATGGCTCAGGAAACGGAACGCCGACGCAAAAACGAGCTGACCCGCATCGACGCCGCGCTTGCCCGCGTCGACAGCGGCGATTACGGATATTGCGTGAATTGCGGCGAGGAGATTTCCGAAAAGCGCCTTGCGCTTGATCCCAGCGCACCGCTCTGCATTGACTGCGCCAGCAGCTAAATTAAATCCAGCCTAGTCCTGGCGCTTGGACGAGGATGACATATTCCGACGGCTTTTCCGTTGCAGGTAGTTTAACCCGGCAACGATCGCCCAAATCGGCACCACGACGACCGCTCCGAGCAGGATATAATCCGCCGCCCAGCCCACTGTCTCCAGCGCCATCGAGTATATCTGCCCGATCGTGCCGGTCAGATCCTTCAGCAGATCAATCGGCGTAATGTCAAATAATGTCAAAGCCCAGCCGACTGCGAACGACGCAAGCACCAGCTTTATAATAATTGAGACAATATTTTTTGGCATTAACAGCCCTCAATATTTATTACGATCGCGTCCCACAAGCCTATGGTTACATGCAATCATATAGTTGTCGCCCGCATGATAGCCAGAATTTATTTCCTGTGAACTTATACAGTTGGAAATGCTGGCGCGGGCAGGTAGTGTATAATCCTGTTTTGCACATTTTGTGACTGTTGTTATAGTATGCGGCGTGGTCCCATATTGGAGACGAGTAAATGTCTTTGAAGTTTCGTATCCCCGCCGGGGAGAAGATTATCGTCAACGGTGCCGTTCTCACCAACACGAGCAGCAAGGCGATGCATTTTTCGCTCGAGAATGATGCGTCGATCATGCGTGAGAGGGATATCCTTCTTCCGGAGCATGTAAAAACACCGTTTGAGAACGTCTATCTATATGTCCAGCTCATGTATATAGAGCCGGATAATCACGACGCGCATCACAAAAGTTTCCAGGACGCGGCGCAGATTGCTTTCCTCTCCACACACGATAACAAGGAGCGCAACCTGGTATTTGAAGTCGTGGGCCTTATTGGCGAGAAAAACTACTACTCCGCCCTCAAACTTTTGCAGAAATATTTTAAATCGATTGAATCGAAGGCGGAAGAATCGGCAGACTAGCCGTTTGTTTTTTCGCCTGCGGGCTCTCCTGATTCAGCGTTGTCGCCGGTGGTTCAACACCGGCCATTTAGCTTGGGCGGAAATTCCCGAGGGCTCCGGATAAAAAAAATTCCGAACGCAAGAGGGCAAATTTCCTCGTATATCAAAGCATTTGTGCGGTTTTCGCCCCCCTGCCGCCGTAACCAATCGATAAGGAGGCCGTAAAAAAAATCCTCATTAATCTTTTGTTAGGAAATGGGATGGATAGTCAGGGCACGGTTTCGAAGCAGACCGGGGCTCAAAAGAGCCGTTCCGTCGCAGATGCGACAACTCTAGAATGAGGAAAAGATACTATGTCTTCTATCAATACCAACGCCAGTTCAATGGCAGCTCTGCGTACCCTTAACATGACGCAGAAATCTCTCGGACAAGTTCAGTCACAGCTCGAAACAGGTCTGCGTGTCAGCAGCGCAAAAGATGCTCCGGCAACTTTCGTGATTGCTCAGGGCATGCGTGCCGACATCGGCGCTTTGAATGCAATTTCCGAAGGTATCGCTTTCGGTCAGGCTACGATTGGTATGGCCATGGCCGGTGCAACCGCCATTTCCGATCAGCTTACAACGCTGAAAGGCCTGTTTACTCAGGCGAAAAACGAAGGTCTTGATGCCTCTGCAATTCAGGATCAGGTTACGGAAGTTCTGGCTCAGATCGACGCGATCACCAGCACGTCTGCCTTTAACGGTGTGAACCTGTTGACGGCAACGGCAACGACGCTGACGGTCGCTACGGGTCTTGGTGCAACTGACAACATCACTTTCACCAACATCGACCTGACGTCTACGACCGGTCTTGCTCTTAACACCATCGACGCGACGGATACGGCAAACCTCGATACGCATCTTGCGACCATCGACGCCGCCATCGCAACCAATGGTACGGCTCTGACCAGTATTGGTACCTTCGCCAATCGTCTTGATGACCAGGGTGAATTTACCCAGCTTCTGACCGACACGATGAAAGAAGGCCTTGGCGTTCTCGTCGATGCCGACATGGCAGAAGTTGCTGCTGAGCTGACTGCTTTGCAGACCAAGGAACAGCTCAACATCCAGTCTCTCAGCATCGCCAACTCGGCACCGCAGAGTATTCTGGCCCTGTTCCGTTAAAATTAGGTCCCTACACGGAAAGGCGGCTCATTCGGGCCGCCTTTTCTGTTAACCTCCTGTTCATGATTTCTCAGATATACTGAGTGGAACGGAATTTCCTTTTTCCCTGGGTTTAACGATGCAACTTTCAACGGATAGTTCGCTGCTCTGGTACAAGCTTTCAACCAGCTTGAAAGATGCGCATTTGAAAACTTTCGAGGCGCAGCCGACCGTCAAGCGCGATATTGCGACGTTCAACGAGGATATCGGCGAGATCAAGTCAGTGGACGATCTGATGAAGAACCGCCGCGTCCTGACCATGGTGCTCTCGGCTTTTCAGCTTGAAAGTGAAATCGACAAACCGGCGATGGTCCGCAAGATACTGACGGAAAATCCGGCGGATGAAGACAGCCTCGTCAATAGACTGGCGGAACCGCGGTGGGCGAAACTGGCGTCAGCGATGTACGGGTTGAATGCCAACCCCGATTTTTTCCAGAACCAGTCGAATGTAGATGCAATCCTTGCCGGATACAAAACCAATGAATTCGAGAAATTCGAAGGTGAGAATGCAGATGGCGTTCGTGAAGCCCTATACTTTAAGCGGCTTGCCGGGGATGTCGACGCGCTGTCGCAGATCATGGCGGATAAAACGCTGATGCATGTCGTCCGGGTCGGCCTTGGCCTGCCCGAAAGCTTCCAGAGCCTGTCCTACGAGCAACAGCGGGACCGCCTGGAAAAGCAGATTAATATCGAGGATTTCAAGGATCCCGAGAAAATCGAAAAGATGGTCCAGAGATTTCTGGTGTATACGGAAATCAACAACACTGACCCGACCGCCAATCCGATGCTGTCCCTGTTCCAGCCGATCTCAACCGACAATAGCTTTGTCGGTCCGCAACCAATCCAGATAGACCTGTTCGTCTGAACGGCCAACTTCCGGATAACCTTGCAAATTTGTCCCTGCAACGGGGCAGATCTTTCTTAGCAGAGAAAAAAATACCCACCTGACCCGACAATGCGGGCTTTCCCGGTCCGCCGAAATCTCCCTACTTTCTTTCTGAAACCCGCTGAAATCTGCGGGTTTTTGTTTTTGGCACGCCCCTTGCTTCTGTAGCCGTGAGTGAATTTGCGTTCGTTTGGTAACGCAGGAAACTACAGGAGAAAACAAAATGGCTGCTTTTTCTATTAACACCAATTCAACAGCGATGGCAGCGCTTCGCACTTTGACTCTGACCCAGACGGCTCTGAGCAAAACGCAGCGGGAGGTCGAAACCGGCCTGAAAGTCGCCGAACCGAAGGACAACCCGGCATCCTTTACGATTGCCCAGACGATGCGCGGTGACATTGCCGCCCTGGATGCAATCGAAGAGGGCCTGACATTTGGCCAGGCGACGGTCAGCATGGCCAACGCCGGCGCCCTTCAAATTTCAAATATTCTGATCGACATCAATCTGAAAGTCACCCAGGCCTTTAATGATGGCCTTGACGTAACGGTTCTTCAGGAAGAAGTCGATGCATTGCTCGCACAGATTACCTCCGTTGTGAACTCCTCCGTATTTAACGGTGTGAACCTGATTGACGGTGTTAGCCCTGATCTTGATGTTCTGACGGGCCTTGGCGGCATTACTCAGACGATCCCGGCGCAGGACCTTACGCTGGCGACGCTCGGTCTTGTCGGCCTTGACCTGACGAACCCCGCTGCCGCTCTTGCCGCAACGGAAACCGCCGAGGGTCTTGTCGGCGCCGTTATCACGACCTTGGGTACATCCGCAAACCGGCTCGACAGCCAGGCGGAATTCACCCAGCTCTTGACGGACAAGCTCAAAGAAGGTCTCGGCATCCTCGTTGACGCCAACCTGGCGGAAGCAAGCGCCGAGTTGCAGGCATTGCAGACGAAGGAACAGCTTGGCATTCAGTCCCTGTCGATTGCCAACGCCCGTCCGCAGTCTATTCTTCAGCTCTTTCAATAATTGAGAGTTAGTAAGAGTATCGTAAGGATATTCGTTGATAGTAGACGTTACTACGGGAAACGAATGAGAAACTGAAATGTCTGTAGCTGCTTACCAAAAGGCCAATCAGAATACTGAAACCCCTCGGCAAACCGAGTATCGGGCTTTCGCAATATTCACTCGTGCTATGGAAGAAGCTGACAGAGAAGATGACACAATGGCAAGGATACGCGCTGTTGCCAACAACCGGCGTCTGTGGCTTACCTTGCAAATGGATCTTCTGTCAGAGGAAAATGGTCTCCCGGACGATTTGAGAGGTCGGCTTCTTTCCATCGCAATTTGGGTGGGGCGCTATAGCCTGAAAGCCATGAAAGGCGAGGCTTCCGTGGCACCGTTGATCACGGTCAACAAGCAGATCATGGACGGCATGAAACCGCAGGAACCGAAAAAGGCGGAACCGGGACCCGTTCCCTCAACGCCTGGCCTTAGCGGGAAATTGTCCCTTTAAAAGACCTTAAAAAAATTGCCGGTTCCTAGTTATCGGGCGGCTGAAACAGCGAGAGGAAGGAAAGCATGTCAATCATGCTTCCGTTAATCTCGACGTCACCGGAGGCAAAAGCGATCGCCGGGTTCCGACGCTTCGCAAGAATTTCCTTCCAGACGAAACTTTCAGTCCTGATCGACGCCGCCGGATTTTCAGGAAATCCTTCCATCACTTCCGCAACGCCCCGCCTTACATAAATCGTAAAATCCTCTCCGGTATCGGTAAACGCGAACCCCACGATCATATCCACATCCGCTGCCTTTTCCGCGTCCAGGCTCACGCGCATGGCCTGCATGAACTGTCCGATGGGAAAGGCCGCCAGCATCGCAGCCGGAATATTATGCGGATCCGGCTCGATAATCTTCAAGCCCCCCTGCTCCCGCATCTGCGTCAGATAGTAGCTCCGGCCATTGGCACTGATCTCCCGCTCCGCCAGGGCGGCAAGCGCCTTCATTCTAATGTCTCCCGCCGCTGTATCCTCTTCATTCAGCACCAGTAGATGATCGGCGAGTTGGAGAGACCATTGAAATTTCCCGGCATCAAGCGCCGAATGTGCCTTTTCCCGCAGAGCGTCGATCCCGCCCGCGAGATCCGCCATGGCCGCGGCCTCTTCTTCAAGAGGGAGGGCCTCAAGATCCGTTGCATTGCCGCTGAACCAGCCGAGATATCCGGTGAAAATTGACCGCACCGACCAGTCAACACGGCCGTAGAACTCCTGCAGATAGGGTTTTTCCGCAAGATGGGGCGGCAGATTGACCGTCTCCACGATCTCCTGCAGCGTCAGTCCATTGTTCATCTGCCGGATCGTCTGGTCATGCACATACTGGATGGCATCGCGGTAATTCGTTAGCCGGTCATATATCTCATCGGCGCCGGAAAGCGGGCGTGTATGGCTCGGCACCAGTATGTCGGGGTGAAGGGCGCGCATCTTGTCGAGACTTCTCACCCAATCCATGACGTCGCGATAGGCCGTCCCGCGGATCGCGTAAAGATTGGGAAAGCTGTGATAATAGTTGTCGCCCGACAAAAGGATTTTCTGATCCGGCAGCCAGATGAAAATCTGGTCGGGCGTCTCTCCCGGCGCAAAATGCAGCTCCAGCTTTATCCCGGCGATTTCCAGACTGGTCATCTCGCCGGAAAAGGTCTTGGTTGGCCGACGCATATCGACAATCGACTCCGGTCCCTGATCAAGGAATGGTCCAATTCCGGCATTGATGACGTCACCATCCTCGAGCAGGGATCCGAACTGGCGCATCGATCGCTTGTAGATGACGGGCCTGATTACCTGCAGGATTTTGTCGATATGTTCAGGTGTGGTCTCATAGGCATAAATTTCCGGGTTATCGTCACCGACAAACACGCCCGATCCCAGGATATGGTCGGCATGATTATGAGTGTAGATAATCGCCTTCACCGGTTTGTCTGTGATCTTGTCAAACTCGGCCTTGACGTTCTCGGCGACGGCAACGCTTTCCGTCGTATCCACAATAATAACGCCGTCTGTCCCTTCGATCATGATCGAGTTTGCAAGTCCGAAGCCGACGGCGACATGCACATTGTCGGCAACGCGAATGACTTCCTGGCGCACTTCCGCGTTATGGGCGGCAAGCTTTTGATTTGCTGGGATTCCAACACCAGGCTGGATCGTCGGCGCGTCGTCGCAGCCTGACATTAATAAAACCCCACACAGCAGTCCCGCAATCCGCCTTCGCATACAGGTCACCTTTTCCGTCATTAATCCTGCCATCCATTCAAAAGAAAATTAGATACTAGATACTTTATTCTAATTATGTCAATATCCAGATTGTCAAACAGTCGTCTGTCATGTCGAATGGGATTGAAAATGCGACCTAAAAAGGGAAACAAGAGCAAAATTATCGAGGCGGCGATCGACCTGTTCAACAAGGACGGTGTCGGCAATGTCGGCACCAACCGAATCGCCGCTCATCTGCAGATCAGCCCCGGCAATCTTTATTATCATTTCAGGGACAAGGAAGATATTATCCGCGCCATATTCCCGGAAATTTCCACCGCAACGGAAGCGGCGCTGATGATTAACGAACCAAACCTGCCCGGAGAAGCGCAACTCGTCGCAATTGCGAAAAACTGGATGACAGTTGTCTGGAAGTATCGATTTTTCTATGGCAACCTCGTCGAGCTTTTGCGGAACGATCCGGAGCTGCGAAAACTCTACGGGCGGCGGCGGGAGGCTACCCTTCATTTTATCAAATCCGCTCTTCTTGCGACGCGCATTCGCGAGAAGCAGGGAAAATCACCCCTGGACGGTGAATCGGCAATGCGCCTCGCCATCAATATCTGGATCATCGCGCTTAACTGGATACGGTATCTGCAGATTGATAAGTCCGACGCGGAGATTTCCGAAGCTGAAATTACGGACGGCGCACATCAGATTTTTGCCCTTCTCGAACCCTATCTTGATGAGCAGGCAGCCGTTATACTCCGCGAAAGTTTCAAGTGACGCGGAGAAAAGAAGCATGAGCTGGGAAAAGGAAGCCGAAGAAATAAAAAAAATGCGCGTCGCCGCGCAGGCGCAGGGCGGCAAAGAGGCAATTGAGATCCAGCATGCGAAAGGCCGGCTCACCGTCCGGGAACGCATTGACAGTCTTCTTGATACAGGAAGTTTTCAGGAGCAGGGGCGGATTGCCGGGGCGGCGGAACGGGACGAGAATGGCAATCTAAAGGATTTTTCCCCTGCCAACTACATCACCGGTCTCGGATTGATCGACGGACGGCGCGTTGCCGTCGGCGGCGAGGATTTTACCTTGAAAGGCGGCTCCCCCAATGCGGCAGGACTAAGAAAAAGCGTATTTGCGGAAGAACTCGCGTCGCAATACCGTGTACCGCTTGTCAGAATGCTCGAAGGGGGCGGTGGCAGCGTCGCGAAAGGCAAGGGCGGCGGAACTGTCGGTAGTCCCGCCTACGAGAAACCCCGGTTCCTCTCCATTGCGAAACTGATGGGCGAGGTGCCGGTTGCATCCGCCGCTCTTGGGCCGGTTGCCGGATTTCCTGCCGCGCGCTTCGCGGCCTCGCATTTTTCCGTTATGACACGGGAGACAGCGCAGCTTCTTATCGCAGGGCCGGCTCTCGTCGAACGGGCGCTCAATATCAAGATTAGTAAAGAAGACCTTGGCGGCGCATCGGTTCACAGCCGGAATGCCGTCGCCGCCAACATAGCGAAAGATGAAGCGGATGCCCTTGCGCAAATCAGGAAATTTTTAAGCTATCTCCCGGCCAATGTCTGGGAATTGCCGGCACGCCTTAGCTCCGACGATCCGACAGACAGAATGGACGAGGATCTGCTCAGCATCGTTCCGAAAAACCGGCGGCTCCCCTTCAAAATGCGAAATCTCGTCCAAATGGTTGTGGATCGAGACAGCTTTTTTGAAATGGGCAAAAACTATGGCCCTAGCCTTATCACCGCCTTCGCCCGGCTCGACGGCCAGAGCGTCGGCGTGATCGCCAATGACTGCCGATACTACGCCGGCGCAATGGGCGCCAATGCCGCACAGAAGGTCCGCCGTTTCATCGAACTTTGCGACACTTTTCACCTCCCCATCGTCAATTTTACGGATGAGCCGGGATTCATGATCGGGCCGGACGCGGAAAAAGACGGCACCATCAAATATGGCACCTCAGCCGTGGCGGCGGCTGTCATGTCCGTCGTCCCTTGGGCAACCATCATCGTGAAGAAGGCTTTCGGCGTCGCCGCAGCCGCGCATTTCAGCGAAAACGGATATGTGCTGGCTTGGCCCAGCGCGGAAATGGGGCCGCTTCCGGTCGAAGGAGGCGTCGCAGTCGCTTTTCGCCGCCAGATAGAAGCATCCGACAATCCGGAACAGCTGCGCGCGGAGCTGGAAGAACAGCTGGCGGCCCAGCAGTCTCCTTTTCCGCGCGCCGAAAGCTTCAGCGTTCATGACATCATTGATCCACGTGAAACACGTCCCGCGCTCTGCCAATGGATCGATTGGATTGGGCCGCAGCTTGAAAGTCTGAAAGGGCCTGTCTCCTTCTCATTCCGGCCCTAAGTCATTTACCTGTTACGGTGGCTTTGATAAACTTGCCAGCGCTTACCAGAATAAAAAGAAGGACGAAAGATCATGACGGCCACATTGAAAGTGAAGATCGACGGATGGGAAAACGGTGCAGAAATACCGGGAAGATTTGCCTTCGGTGTCCCTGCAGAGGAAGGCCATGTTGCACTCAGCGACAACAAGAGCCCTGCGATCAGCTGGTCGGACGCGCCGGAAGGCACGAAATCTTTCGCCATTATCTGCCACGATCCTGATGTGCCTTCCAGCGGTGAGGATGTCAATCAGGAAGGTAAAACCGTACCCGCCAGCCTGCCGCGCGTCGATTTCTATCATTGGGTCCAGGTGGATATACCCGTTGAATATTCCAATCTTGCGGAAGGAGAAGTCAGTGACGGCATTACGCCCAAGGGCAAGGCGCCCGGCAAGCGGGCCTATGGGGTGACGGGCGTCAACAACTATACGGACTGGTTTGCCGGCGATCCGGACATGGGTGGCACCTATGGCGGGTACGATGGCCCCTGCCCGCCCTGGAACGACAGCATCGTGCATCACTATCATTTCACGGTTTATGCGCTTGACGTTGAAAGCCTTGGCCTATCGGGTAACTTTGGCGGGCCGGAGGCCCTCGCTGCGATGGAAGGGCATATCCTTGCAAGCGGATCCTATGTTGGCACCTACAGCCTCAACCCGGACGTACCGGCATAGCAAAAATACGTCTCGCCGAACCTGTCTTCGGCGGGCATTCTCTTGTATTTCGGACGGCATTTGCCTACCTAGGGGAAAAACAGGGAAAGGATAACCACCGCCGTGGCGATTAATAACGCTGCCGACGCCTCTGTGCGTTCGCGTGATCTAGATAACGCGGTTAAAGAGATCGAACGCTGGCTTATTCACAGCATGCTTGGTGATGTTTTACTGACTGACATTTTTTCAAAATTCAGCCAGAAGATTGATCATTCGCTGTTTCCACTGCTCCGCTCGCACATGACCATGCGCCAGATGCATCCTTTTATTGATAATACCGATCATACCTGGCACCGGACCGGGGAGCTCAGCACCAGTTCCCGGCCAAGAACGCTGATAGCCGAACCAAACTGGACGCAAAGTCCTCTCTTTCACATGCTCGCCAACACGCTACCGGAATACCGATGCGACCTGACGCGGCCGGACGTCGTGGAAAGATATCCAATTTTCTCGAAGTTCGCGGAAGATGGCGGCACCGACTACATTGCGTTCCTCAGCCCGTTTGGCAATGAGGAAAATGCGTTAAAACAGCAGGATGGAATAATAGCGTCCTGGCTTACGGACCAGCAGGGCGGTTTCACCGAGGAGGAGATAGCGGCCCTACGCCGTCTCGTTTCGCTTTTCTTTGTCGCCGCGCGCATTTTCAAGCGGGAGCAAACCCTCCATGACGTCCTCAGCGCCTATCTTGGACCCGCCGCGGCCCATCAGATAATGGAAGGAAAACATCAGCGCGGCGATGGCGATGTTATTCAGGCGGTTATCTGGATTTGCGATCTCAGGGGATCCAGCGCCCTCGCCGATCAGCTTGAAATGCCGGCCTACCTCGCGCTTCTCAACCAGTTTTTCGAATCCATGGCGGAGGCCGTCATGGCCGAAGGCGGCGAAGTGCTTAAATTCATGGGCGACGGTTTTCTCGCCATTTTTCCGACGATGGACGGAACCGCTATTTCGGACGCCGCGCAACGGGCACTCAATGCCGCGCGCAAAGGCGCGGAAGCATTAGCCAATCAGCCCTCCGACGCCGCAAGGCTCAAATTCGGCATCGGCATTCATCACGGCGACGTCATGTTCGGCAATATCGGCGCGCGGGAACGGCTCGATTTCTCCGTCATTGGTCCCGCCGTCAATATGGCCAGCCGCCTACAGGATCTGACGAAGAAGCTGAACGTCAAGCTTCTTGTCTCCTCCTCCGTGGCGGACCAGGTGGCGATAGACTGGCAGCGCTTTCCGCCGCAATCCGTCTCAGGACTTAAAAATCCGATTGAGGTGCTAACGCCCGCCTGGCCGGAGATTATTTCGGACCATAATCCGTGATAACCCATTCCTCTTTCTCCGCCGCGGACCGCCAGTCGACGAACTCCGGCAACGCCCAGAGAGTATCAAAATAAGCCTGACACACATCGTCCAGCGGGATTGAACGGCTGTGAAACCGTACAAGCACAGGCGCGAAGAACACATCGGCCAGTGAAATCTGTCCGAACAGATACGGCCCGGCTGCCGAATAGTCAGCGCGGCATTGCCGCCAGATTTCGCATATACGCGCGATATCCGCGGCCACATCGGTAGGTTGCGCCTCATAGGCAAGATGCTTCGAAAGATCCATGGGGATATGGTCACGAAGGGCCGCAAAACTCGAATGCATTTCTGCGACGACGGAGCGCGCATGCGCGCGTGTGAACGTATCTTCCGGCCAAAGTTTCGCTTCGGGAAACCGTTCCGCGAGATATTCACAAATGGCAAGCGTATCCCATATCGCGTTGTCCCCTATGAGCAGAGACGGCACTTTCGGCGGCGCCTTCGGGTTGACGTCTTTCAGCCGCTCTGGTGTATCCGCGCGATAAAGCGGCACCAGAACTTCCGTGAAATCCAGTCCCGACAGCCTGGCCGCCAACCAGCCCCGCAGGCTCCAGGAAGAATATCTCTTGTTACCAATTACCAAAATAGTGTCGGACATGATTGGCCCTTCATATAGATTAACCCAACCTCGAAGAGATTTTTACAACGATAAATCCATTAGTCCAATACGAGATGTACTTATATCAGCAGCCCGGCACAGGACGGCAGCGCTATGCCCGCTCCGTCAGCGCCAGGCGAACCGCGAGACCGATAAAAATCGACCCCGAAATTCTTGAAATCCATTTCGCGGCTGACGGCCGTTGCAACAGGATCCGCCCGGCCCCACCGGCAAACAATCCGACACTTCCGTTGCACAGCAATCCAGTCACATTGAACAAAAGCCCCAATATCAGAATCTGCAAGGGAATTGCCCCCGCGTCCACCGACACGAACTGCGGCAGGAAGGCAATAAAGAATAACGCAACCTTGGGATTGAAAATATTGGTGAACATCCCGCGCCGAAAGACGGTCATCAGGCCGGCAGGTTTTACATGTGGACGGCTGAGGTCGCCGCCGCGGGCGGAGAAGCTTCGTATCCCGATCCAGAGCAGATATCCGGCACCGATAAAGCGGAGGATGTCGAATGCAAGCTCCGATGTTTTAAAAATTGCCGTAACGCCGATGATCGCGAGGAGAATGTGAACCATTGAGCCGGCGGATATCCCCAGGGCGGCGACGACACCGGCGCGCGGCCCCTGCTTGAGGCCGCTTGCGGTCGTAAAAAGCATATCCGGCCCCGGCGTCAGGTTGAGCGCCAGAGCCGAGAGGACAAACAGACCAAGCGGACCAGGTTCGATCAGCATTTTCTAGTCAGATTTTGGAAAATCAGGGCGGACAACCGCCTGCGCGACCAGCATGCGGTTCGTGTTAGGATCAAATGTCGCCGCCGGAGATCCGTACAGCACATAACCTTCCGCAAGCGCCTTACTGACGCGAACGCAAAAGTCATGGGTATCTTCGCCAGTCAGCAACCGGTAACCAGGTTTTTCATCCGTCATACTGCCGCCTCACACAATAGAAATCAACGCCCCTTGCGCTTGCTCCGGATCAGCAAAAAGAAGCCCAGCGCAAGACTAAGAACGCCCGGTATCAGGAACGCGACCCTAAGAGGTTCCGCATTCCGCCGAAGCGAGATCGACTGACCGAGAATTTTCGCTTCAACCGGAGCAATCCGCCAATCCAGCAAATACTCCCCGGGAACCGGAACGGCAAATGTTTTTATGACCAGTTCCGAAGATTTCTTCGCATATTCCGGTGTATTGTCGTCCCGTTTGTCGCGCTGCTGACCTTGCGCCGCAAAAACCTCCACTCCCCCAGGTCCAGCCATCAGGATATCATAGTCAAAGGCCGCCGAAGTTCCCTTCAACAGCTCTATTTCATAGGAAATTGTCAGGATTGCGCGCAGCGGATTCATCGACGGATCAAGCTTGATCAGGTCCGTACTGCCTTCACTGCCGTCAAGGTTAAAAGCCGCAATCTGCTCGCCGCTTCTTGAATAATCATATCCAACCCAGCCGACAAGTCCGATCCCGACGGCGATAAGTAACGGAATAAGATATTTTCGCATAAAGCCTCACCCTGAAAGACGGACATGTGATTGGCGCAACCGGACCTGCAAAATCGGCAATGACAAGCAACGCCCCCACAGGATCGCAAGAATAACGGTTTAACACAAGGTGATGGTGCCGCCGGGTGGATTTGAACCACCGGCCTCTCCCTTACCAAGGGAGTGCTCTACCCCTGAGCTACGGCGGCGATTTGGGTTGATGCGCGGCGGAATATATAGGGATTTCCTGCCATGTCAAAGAGTTTCCTCGGGGCAGGAGAAAAAGCGCGCAAAATCGCCGAACCGGCAAAATCCGGCACGCCTTTGCTTCAGAGAGCGGGGTGGCCTGGAAATACCTGAAAATTTTAAGTAGAATAAAAATTGGATTTTTCTCTTGTCATTTCATCAAAGTGCCTTGAAAAATAGCAGCTTCAGATCGACGTAAGAAATCCAGGTCAACAGGGTAAGGAAATATTATGACGAGAAACGGTGCGGAACTACTTGTAAAATGCCTTGAATCACTTGACGTGAAATTCGTTTTTGGCATTCCCGGTGCGAAGATTGATGCCGTTTTTGATGCCCTTCTGGACTCCCCCATCAAACTGATCCTGTGCCGGCACGAACAGAACGCCTGTTTCATGGCCGCCGCCTATGGCCGTCTCACAGGAAAGCCCGGCGTCGTGCTCGTAACGTCCGGGCCGGGCGTCGGCAACATGCTGACCGGCCTGCTTACCGCGACGACAGAAGGCGATCCGGTTGTCGCCATCGGCGGCAATGTCTCGCGGAGAATGCTGCACAAGGCCTCCCATCAGGCGGCACAGAACGTCAAGCTGATGGAGGGCGCGACAAAATCCAGCCAGGAAATCTATCTCGCCGACGAAATACCGGAGGCGATCGTCAACGCCTTTCGGATCGCCATGGCGCCGCGGCGCGGCGCCTGTTTCCTGAGCTTGCCGGTTGACGTTTCCCACGAAAAAACGGATGCGGGTGTCATCGAAGCCGGTGAGATAGATTATGCGGGCAAGGCATCGGATGCGGCGCTGGAAAAGGCTGCCGCAATCATCGCCGGAGCAAAATCGCCGGTTCTGTTGCTGGGCGAAGAAGCTTCTCAACCCAAAGCCGCCCGAGCCGTCCACGACCTGTTGACGGCGCATAAGATCCCGGTCGTATCGACCTTTCAGGCCGCCGGTGTCGTCTGCAAGGAATATCTCGATCTCTTCTTCGGTCGCGTCGGCCTGTTCAACAATCAACCCGGAGACAAGATTCTGCGGCAGGCGGATGTCGTCATCACCATCGGGTATGACGCGGTGGAGTATGATCCGGAAATCTGGAATTCAGGCGATCGCAAGAAGATCATCCATATCGATCACGTCATGTCCGATATCCATCTTGCCTATCAAACCGATGTCGAGTTGCTGGGCGGCGTCGCGGAAAATATACGCGTGCTGATCCCCTTGCTCGTGGACATGCCGCCCATGGACCAGCATAAGAACGTCCGCAAGGAATATGAAGATTATCTCGTCAATCCGAAGGCCCTTACGGAATGCAAGGGCAAGATCCACCCGCTGCGGTTTATCCACCAGCTGCATGAATATCTGGATGAGAATGTCATTGTCGCATGTGACATCGGCACCCACGGCATGTGGATGTCCCGTTATTTCCTGAGTCATGTTCCGCACCAGCTCCTGATCAGTAACGGGCAGCAGACGCTGGGGGTTGCGCTTCCCTGGGCAATGGCCTCGAAACTGGCGCACCCGGAAAAAATCGTGCTCGCAACCGTCGGCGACGGCGGCTTTCTGTTCAGCGCGACGGAGCTGGAAACCGCGGTGCGCGAAAAGCTGCATTTCATCCTCTTTGTCTGGGATAGCGGCAACTATGACATGGTGCTGGAACAGCAGTTGATGAAATACAAGCGCCGCTCAGGCGTCGACCTCGGCTATTACGACGTCGTAAAATTTGCGGAGGCTTTCGGGGCGAAGGGGTACCGCCTCGACGACTCATCGAAATTTGACGAGATAATGCAGCAGGCGCTTGCAGATGAAGGCCCTGTTCTCGTCCACATGCCCGTCGATTATAGCGACAATATGGAACTCTTCGTCGCAACCGACCCGAATGCCGGACATTAAGGAGGCAATATGACCCATCAACTGAAGTGCCATATCTCTAAAACCCTGTGGGACGCCCTGCATGCGGAGACCGAACGTACAGGGCATAGTCTTTCGCATGTGGTGCGCGACGCCCTCGCCTCGGCCTTCGGGCTGGAGCATCATTCCCTTTTTCAGGTGTCCACAAGCGGCGCATTGGTCAAAGGCGTGTACCAGGGTTGCATGACTGTCGGCGATTTGAAGACCCATGGCGATTTCGGTCTTGGCACCTATGACGGGCTTGACGGTGAACTCATCATGCTTGATGGACACTGCTATCAGGCGACGGATGACGGCGTCACCCGCGAGGCAGAGGACGGGTGGTTCGTGCCCTTTGCCACCATTACCCGGTTTGACGCGGATATAACCAAGGATTTGCTTGCCATTTCGTCAATTGAAACCCTGAAACAGACACTCGACGAATTGCGGCCGTCAGATAATATCTTTGTCGGCTTCCGCCTTCAGGGGCGTTTCGACAAGATCGACCTCCGCGCGGCCTGCAAGGCGGCGCCGGGGGAAGACCTTGTAACGGCCACCAGTCATCAGAGTGAGTTCAGCTTCGAAAATATCACGGGCACCCTTGTCGGATTCTGGACGCCGACATATGCGAAGACATTGAATGTTGCCGGTTATCATCTTCATTTCATTTCGGAGGACGAGACGAAAGGCGGCCATCTTCTCGATCTCAACGCCGCGAAGCTGTCAGCGGAGGTGCATTTCGAGACGGACTTTCATATTGCCATTCCGGAGACCAGATCGTTTCTCGAAGCCGACCTCAAGGACGATCCTACGAAAGCCCTCGATATTGCGGAAAGTGGCTCGGCGCGCAGCCGGTAAAAAAATCCTCATCACGGGTAGCGTCTTGGCCCGCATGTATGACACAATTTTGCAATCTGCCGCCAGTAAGAAGGGACTCGGGACGGCTTTACAAGTGTGAAGCCATATTGCAACAAAGACGATTTGCCAGGAGGCCCCTTATGTCCGCATCGGAAGATGAACTTTCCTTTGATGAATTCGACGACACCCATTATCCGCGTGACGGCGCGACTGATTTTCAGAAAATTTCGCAAACGGTCCTCTCGCGGCGCAGATTCCTCGGGCAAGGGGCAAAGTTTGGCGCCGCCGCGTTCGTCATGGGAACGACCTCGCTGACCGGCCTTGCCGGCTGTACCTTCCTTCCGGAGGATTTCAGCGGGGTCGAGGCCAACAACAAGGACACCGTTACAGTTCCTGAAAACTACAACTGGCATGTGGTGAGCATGTGGGGCGATCCGCTGTGGTCAAACAGCCTCCCCTTCGATCCCGTGACCCGCGGCACGGCGGAAAGCCAGTTGCTGGCGGTCGGAGATAATAATGACGGCATGGTGCTTTTCGAGATTGATGAAAAGCTGGTCCTTGCCTCCAACAACGAATATGTCAACCGACGCATTATCTATGGCAACCGGGCGAGTAAAAAACCGGAGACTGCGGACGACGTCCTAAAGGGTATGGCCGGCCACGGCATCACCATTGCCGAAATCCGGGAAACAGACGGGAAATGGGGCATCGTCAAGGATAGCCCCTATAACCGCCGTATCACCGCCAATACACCGATGGACATATCCGGTCCCGCGCGCGGACACGACATGATGAAAACCGCGGCTGATCCGGACGGCGCTACAGCGCTCGGCACCTGGAATAACTGCGGTAGCGGGCGGACGCCATGGGGCACCTATCTGACCTGCGAGGAAAATTTCAACGGATATTTTTCGAGCAGTGATGAAAATTACACGCCGTCCGATGGCTTGAAGCGTTATGGCGTCGGCAATAAGGACTGGGGGTACGCCTGGGCCAGCGTCGACGAGCGTTTCGATATCAGCAAGAATCCCAACGAGCCGAACCGATTCGGATATGTGGTCGAGATCGACCCCGAAAATCCGGACTCTGTACCGAAGAAGCGGACAGCTCTCGGCCGTTTCAAGCATGAAAATGCGGAACTCGTTGTCGCCGCCAACGGCCATGTCGTCGTTTATCTCGGCGATGATGAGCGCGGCGAATTTCTCTACCGTTTCGTGAGCGCGGAAAAATACAGGGAAGGCGACGAAAACCGCGACCTGCTCGATGCCGGTACGCTCTTCGTCGCCCGGTTCAACGACGATGGAACCGGAAAGTGGATCCCGTTGACGCCCGAGACAACAGGCATGACGACGCAGGCGGAAATCAGCATCCTGACCCGTCAGGCGGCGTCCGCCGTCGGCGCCACCACCATGGACCGGCCCGAATGGGTCGCCGTCAATCCGATACGCGGCGAGGCCTATGTCGCCCTTACCAATAACAAGAACCGCGGCAAGAAGCCGAATGCCGGCGGCGATCCCGCATCGGTGAATGGTCCGAACCCGCGGGCCGAAAACCTTTACGGCCAGATAGTCCGCTGGCGCCCGGTCAACAACGACCATACTGCCGATGAATTCAATTGGGACCTATTTGTCGTCGCGGGCAATCCGACGGTTCACAACGACGCCTACGGCGGGTCGGAGAATGTGAATATCGGCAACATGTTCAATTCCCCCGATGGGCTTTCCTTCGATGACAGCGGCTATCTCTGGATACAGACTGACGGCAATTACACTGATGAGGGTGATTTTGCCGGCATGGGCAATAACCAGATGCTGATCGGCGACCCGCTCACCGGAGAAATAAAGCGCTTCATGGTCGGCCCGAAGGAATGCGAGATCACCGGCATGGCCTGGAGCCCGGACAGAAGCACCGTCTTCGTCGGCATCCAGCACCCCGGCGAAAAAGGCAACAGCCATTTCCCGGAGGGCGGACAATCAGTTCCACGATCCGCCATTATCGCCGTTTCCCGAAAGGACGGAACGGCGATCAGCTGAGGGCGGAAAATCCGGCGATAAAGAGGGATGCATCCCATCCCTCTTTACTGGGACGCGACAGATCGCCCTTGCCGATCGCTTTTTGCACCGACAACCCCAAAGTAGACGCATCCCGGCGCCTATGAATTCAGCAAGAATCAGCGAGTCTGTTGTACTCTCTTTACAAGTATTTGTATTATGCCTACAAAGATGAGGCAAATTTTTTCTTTACAATCTACTTCTAGTATAAATTGTTTTAGATAGTTTGTAAATTCCCTTTGATGCTGACAACTCTCGCCAACGACGCAGACTGTTTCCGGCACCTTACTCATTTCTATGAAAATTGTGTAAATTTGGCATTTTTATTATATTTCAACATAATATAACGATTTTGCACGGCCATTAAGATTCGTTTAACGATTATATATGTATATTAAAACTCGTTATTCGAGATTGATTCGCTTTTCAAAGAAAACGCTGAAGACTCGTGTTAGTAGTTTTAGAATAGTTAAATGGCCGATTGTCGGCCAGAACAGTCTCGGATCATTGAAGCTCTTTGATCTATTTAAAGGGGATTATCATGCTAAAAGTATTGCGTTCATTCACCCAGGACGATTCCGGCGCGACGGCAATTGAGTATGGACTGATTGCGGCCCTCGTTGCCCTTGTTGGCGTCGTGGCCTTCACCGCATTGGGCAGCACGATTGTCGGAGCATTTGACGACATCGCCAAAGCTCTCTGTGAAGCCGACGGCACAAGTACTTATACGCCATCAGACACTGAAAGTGGAACGGCTGGAAGCTGTTCTGCAAGCAACAGTTAATACCCATATCAACCGTAATATAACATACGCATAGATATGGGCGGTGTTTTCTAATCATTTTCACCGCCCTGTATTGAGGTTTTAGTTCGTCGGCCTCAATACATACCTCCTCACGGGTGCAAACCCAATCTGATCGGGACCTCCTAAACCCGGTTGGAAAAGCCTCGCGCCCATGAGGAGGCCCATTTTTCCAAATTTTCATATATATTCGTTAAACGGGTGCCTCAGCTAGCCCTTACCTTGACGACCCTAATTACGGATTGGTGTTTTTCTCCGGTTATGGATATAACCGTTGGCATTGTTACCACGTGACACTGATCGATGACCGCAGAAAAACCAGGCAATCCAACACAAAAAGAACGGCAGAAGGCGGAGAAGGCCGAGCGGCTGGCCACCGCATTGCGGGAGAATCTCCGCAAGCGGAAAGACCTTCAGCGCAATCGCGGGGAAGCCGCGCCGGCGGCCATAAAAAACCGCAACAAGCTCACGGATTAGATATTCAATCATTTAACCTTGGCCCGCCCCAAGACAGACTGTAGTATGCCCGACAAATTTAGGCGTTTGAGCGGAGAATTAGAGTATGTCCATTCTGTCCGATAAATGGATCAGGCAAGCGGCCCGGGAAACCGGGATGATTGAGCCCTTTGTGGAAAGCCAGAAGCGCGAAGGAACGATTTCCTATGGCCTTTCGTCCTATGGCTATGATGCGCGGGTATCTGACGAGTTTAAGATATTCACCAATATTGATTCGGCGACCGTGGACCCGAAGGCTTTTTCCAATACGAGCTTTGTCGACAGAAAAACGGATGTCTGCGTCATCCCGCCGAACTCCTTCGTGCTTGCCCGCACGGTCGAATATTTTCGTATTCCGCGTGATGTGCTCGTTATCTGTCTTGGCAAATCGACCTACGCCCGATGCGGTATCATCGTCAATGTGACCCCGCTGGAGCCAGAATGGGAAGGTCACGTTACGCTCGAATTCTCCAATACGACCCCGTTGCCCGCCAAAATCTATGCCAATGAAGGCGCCTGCCAGTTTCTCTTTCTTAAAGGGAATGAGCCATGCGAAGTCTCCTACAAGGATCGCGCTGGCAAATATATGCGGCAGGAAGGCGTCACGCTCCCCAGGCTTTGACGGCGCGATAAAACAAATTTCCCACGCGATATCGTAAAAAATGACCTGTAGACACATGCCAATGTGCCATTTTCTTTCCTTTCTGCGGCAAAATCAGATAAAAGCCGCTCTTTCGACAAAATTTCATGGCCGGATCTTTGCAATTTCAAGCAAAAGCTGCGAGACCAGCCGGAACGGACCAGAGTAACTTGATATGGACAGCATTCGTATTAGAGGCGGCAAGCCGCTTCAGGGTAAAATAGAGATCAGCGGCGCAAAAAATGCGGCCCTGCCACTCATGGTGGCAAGCCTGCTCACGGAAGAAACGCTGACGCTCTCCAATCTGCCTCATGTGGCGGATATCTCGACGTTGATCACTCTTCTCTGCCAGCACGGCGCGATCGCCGTGATGAATGGCGAAAGCGCGAATGGCGGTGGCAGCGACGGCCGTTCTCTCGCGATCAGCGCAAGAAAAATCACGAATACGGAAGCCCCGTATGACATTGTGCGCAAGATGCGCGCAGGGGCGCTTGTTATGGGACCGCTGCTCGCCCGTGTCGGCAAGGCGCGGGTTTCTCTGCCCGGCGGATGCGCGATTGGCACAAGGCCGATGAACCTGCATATCAGCGGTCTCGAGCAAATGGGCGCGAAAATCACGATTACCGGCGGCTATATGGAGGCCGAGGCACCCGACGGGCTGCAAGGCGCCGAAATCCGTTTCGAAACCGTCTCGGTTGGCGCGACCGAAAATCTCCTGATGGCCGCGACCCTGGCGCAAGGGACGACGATCCTGGAGAACGCCGCGAAGGAGCCTGAAATCATCGACCTGGTGCACCTCCTTCGCAAGATGGGCGCCGATATACGCGGAGAAGGAACGAGCCGTCTCGAAATTCATGGCGTCAACAGGCTGCATGGCACGAATTATCGCGTGATGCCGGACCGGATTGAAACCGGCACCTATGCCATCGCGGCGGTGATCACCGGTGGAAGTATTGAGCTTACCAATACGCGGGCGGATCTTGTCCGCTCCGTCTTGGACGCTTTAATTGAAGCTGGCGCCGAAATCGAAGAGACGGAAGACGGGTTCATAATCTCACGAGAAGGGACGAGCATTCACGGGGTCGATATCATGACCCTACCCTATCCCGGCTATCCAACGGATATGCAGGCGCAGTTTATGGCGCTGATGACCATCGCGGATGGCGCGGCGATGATTACGGAAACCATATTTGAAAACCGGTTTATGCATGTTCCGGAACTGGCGCGGCTTGGCGCGAACATTACAGTCCACGGACATTCGGCGCTTGTGCGCGGCGTTAACCATCTTGTTGGCGCCCCGGTAATGGCGACGGATTTGCGCGCTTCGGTCTCTTTGGTGCTTGCGGGCTTGGCAGCAGAGGGAGAAACCGTTATCAATCGTGTGTATCATCTGGACCGCGGCTATGAGCGGCTCGAGGAGAAACTGGCGGCTTGCGGCGCGGATATCGAACGTATCCATGCAAGCTGAAACGAGATTGAAAATGGGACAGCACCATGCCCAAGGCCCTGAAACTGATTGCTGCCGAAATTGAAGACATGGAAATCCTTTCCGCCGCCCTGGAAGGGATGATAACCAGCCCGGGCGAAATGAGTTTCCTGAAACCGGCACGGGCCTTCACGATCATGGGCTCCCGTTTTAAATGGGAGGATACCGTCAACGAACCAACATCCGGAGGGGGATGGTACCGAATTCGCTCCGGCCTGTATATCGGCGACGTCCTCAGCGTCAGGACATCCGGAATTTCGCAGGAAAATCCGACGGAAGCACTTGAACTGCTGAGCCTTTCGACACAAGTCGGAGAAGATCTTGAGACAGAAATAACACTGAATTTCGCCGGCGGCGGAACGCTTCGCCTTACTGCGGAATGCATTAACGCAACCCTGACCGATACGGGCGATCCCTGGGCGACTGAACTGAAGCCGGGACATGATGACGCGTCCGTCCCGGATCCGGAAAATTGATAGCGAATGGAGCAAACGCGTGCCGTCGAGTGAAGAACTGGTAATCGCCCTGCCAAAGGGCCGGATACTGAAAGAGGTTATGCCGTTGATCCGCGCCGTCGGGATTGAGCCCGAGGCGGCATTTGACGATCCGGATAGCCGCTTGCTGCAATTCCGGACGAACCATCCGCATATTTCCATCATCCGCGTCCGTTCTTTTGACGTCGCGACATTCGTTGCCTTTGGCGCGGCCCAGCTCGGCGTTGCGGGAAACGACGTCTTGCTTGAGTTTGATTACCCGGAAATTTACGCCCCGGTCGACCTTGATATCGGGCATTGCCACATCGCTGTTGCGCAGCCGAAGGATCTGGAGGAAGACCGCGACCCAAGCCGGTGGAGTCATATCCGTATCGCGACGAAATATCCCAACCTGACCCATAAATTCTTTGCGGAAGCGGGCATCCAGGCCGAATGCATAAAGCTTTCCGGGGCGATGGAACTTGCGCCGGGCCTCGGGCTTTGCCGCCGCATCGTCGATCTCGTATCGACAGGCGCGACGCTGGAAGCAAACGGCCTTGTCGAGGTGGAGAAAATTCTCGACATCACCTCCCGTCTCGTGGTCAACCGGGCGGCACTTAAAACCCGATCTGTTGAACTGAACGGATGGATCGAAAAATTCCGAGAGGTGGTCAATGCCGCTTAAACTGAACGATAAAGACCCGGATTTTGAAGGCGCCTTTGCGTCCCTCCTCGCGCAGAAGCGGGTTGAGGATAAAAATGTCGATGCAATCGCCACAGATATTCTTGCCGATGTCCGGGCACGCGGAGATGCGGCATTACTTGATTACACTCGGAAATTTGACCGGCTGGAGATTTCGGAGGCATCCGGCCTTCGGTTGACCAAAGCCGAGATAACAGAGGCAATCCGCTCGTGCGACAGTGAGACACTGGAGGCGCTTAAGCAGGCCGCCGGGCGCATCGAGGATTACCACCGCCGGCAAATGCCCGCGGACGCACTCTATCAGGATGATGCAGGAGTCACCCTCGGCTATCGCTGGACGGCAATTGAGAACATCGGCCTTTATGTGCCGGGCGGTCGGGCGACCTATCCTTCCTCCGTCCTGATGAATGCGGTCCCCGCCAAGGTGGCCGGCGCATCGCGCCTCGTCATGGTGGTGCCGACGCCCGACGGCGTTATCAACCCGATGGTTTTGGCCGCTGCCGATCTTTGCGGTGTCGATGAAATATACCGCATTGGCGGCGCGCAGGCGGTCGGCGCCCTCGCCTATGGCACGGCGACTATCGCGCCGGTCGACAAGATTGTGGGACCAGGAAACGCCTACGTCGCCAGCGCCAAGAAGCAGGTGTTCGGCACTGTCGGAATAGACATGATCGCCGGGCCATCCGAAATTCTGGTGGTTGCTGACGGCCAGAATGACCCCGCCTGGATTGCCGCCGACCTGCTGAGCCAGGCGGAACATGATCCGGTTGCGCAAAGCATCCTGATTACGGATGATGCCGCTTTTGCCGGTAATGTCGAGGCAGCGGTGGCGAACCATTTATCAACTCTCGCCCGCGCCGAAATTGCCGCCGCCAGCTGGCGCGACTATGGCGCGATCATCGTCGTCAAGGACCTTGCCCGTACCCCAGCGCTCGTCGACAGAATCGCGCCCGAGCATCTGGAGCTATGCGTTGACGATCCGGAAAGCCTGGCCGCTGAAATACGGCATGCCGGCGCCATTTTCCTGGGCCGCTACAGCCCCGAGGCGATCGGCGATTATGTGGCGGGACCCAACCATGTGCTTCCCACTTCGCGGACGGCGCGCTTTTCATCCGGTCTTTCGACGCTCGACTTCGTCAAGCGCACGACTTTGATGAAGCTGGACGCGGCAAGCCTTCGCCGGATTGGACCGGCGGCAATCGCCCTCGCTGAATCCGAGGGGCTGGGCGCCCATGCGCTCTCCGTGTCGATACGACTGAACTGAGAGACCGCGCAAAGGAGCGATAAGGAGATGTCGGACACAAAGTTTATCGCGAAGATCGCCCTCGACGAAAAGACGGTTGTCCGCCGTAACGCCGATATCGAACATGAGCGCAAAGTCGCTATATTCGATATCCTTGATCAGAACCATTTTGCCGTACATGGATTTGAGGAGAACGGCCCCTACTCCCTTCATCTCAGTATCGAGGATAATCGGCTGATCTTTGATGTCCGGACTGAGGATGATACGGCTGAGCTGGTTCGTATTCCCTTGCCCGTGATCTCGTTCCGCCGCATCATTAAGGATTATTTCCATGTCTGCGAAAGTTACTTTGATGCGATCAAGAGCGCATCACCGTCGAAGATCGAAGCGATCGACATGGGGCGGCGGGGTCTTCACAATGAAGGATCGGAGCTTCTGAAAGAACGCCTGAAAGATAAGGTGGAAACCGATTTTGATACCGCACGGCGGCTGTTCACCCTGATGTGCATTCTCCATATAAGGGGTTAGGCATGTCATATGGCAAGATACGGAAATTCGACGCCACAATTGCGGGTATCCGGCACCCATGAGCGAATTACCCTATAGCAACGAATTGCCGGGAAGCGTCCTTTTTGCCTGTACGCATAACAGCATCCGGTCCGTGATGGCGGAAAATATCATGAAAAGCCTGTATGGGCATGCCGTCTATGTCGACAGTGTCGGCGTGCGGGCCAAGGACGTGGATGGCTTCGCTATAGAAGTGCTCGACGAAATTGGCCTCGACGCCTCCAAGCATGTTGCGAAAAACTTCGATGACCTGGAGGACAGTTCCTTCGATATGATTATCTCGTTGTCGCGCGAGGCGCATAACAGGGCGGAAGAGCTGACCCGGACAACCGCCTGCGAAACGGAATTCTGGAACATCCTCGACCCCTCGACCACGGAAGGAAATCGCGAAATGCGGCTGAACGCCTACCGTCATGTGCGCGATGAGCTCTATGAGAAGATCAAAGCAAGGTTTAGAACCGGTCCTTTGCCGAGTGTCTAAGAAATCAGGACGGATATTGTTGCGATTTCGTCGAAACTTACCTGTTTTTCTGCAATCTTCGGTTAATTTTAAAGGAAAGGCTTGCATTTTAGCCTTACTGCCCTTTATTTTGCAGCATCCGAAACAACTGGACTAACGATTTATGGCGAAAGAAGAACTATTGGAATTTGAAGGAACGGTAACGGAATTGCTGCCCAATGCAATGTTCCGCGTCGTTCTGGAAAATGATCACGAAGTGCTGGCGCATACCGCCGGCAAGATGCGTAAACATCGCATTCGTGTATTGGCGGGCGACAAAGTCACCGTCGAAATGACACCCTATGACCTGACAAAAGGCCGCATTACCTTCCGCTACAAGTAAGGTAACCATTTATGGGTGATCGAACCGACCTCCCAAAGACTGCCGCCTTGGCAGTATCGAGAGGCACCATAACCAACCTGTCGTCACCCAAGTCTCCCCCTCTTATTCTCGCCTCTGCCTCGCCGCGACGGCTGGCCCTCCTGGAACAGATCGGGATTGCGTCCACCGCCGTCGACCCGGCCGATATCGATGAAACCGCGCTCAAAAACGAGTTGCCTCGAGATCTTGCGGGCCGCCTTGCCCGGCAAAAGGCCGAGGCAGTCTCCGCGCGACATCAGGGTGCGTTCCTGCTGTCAGCGGATACTGTCGTTGCGGTCGGTCGCCGCGCCCTCGGCAAGGCGGAAACAGAAGAGGACGCCGGAAAATTCCTGTCTCTTCTCTCGGGCCGCCGGCACCAGGTTCATACCGGCGTCAGCCTTGTCACCCCTGCCGGCAAGCTTGTCTCACGCACGGTCTCCACTGCGGTAATTTTCAAGCCCTTCGATGACGCCGAGATAAAGGCATATATCGCCTCCAACGAATGGAGAGGCAAGGCCGGCGGTTACGCAATTCAAGGGCTTGCTGCTGCGCTTGTAAGGAAGATACAGGGTTCCTATAGCAATGTCGTCGGGCTGCCCCTTTTTGAGGTTGCCAATATGCTCAAGGGAAACGGCTTTCCGCTCTGGACTGACATCAAAAGATGACAAATCTTCTGCTGATCGAAGACGGGCCGTTCGAAACGCGCGGTGCGGTGCTCGAAAATGATCAAGTCGTCGAAATTCAGATTGAACGTCCCGAGAATATTTCCCAGATTGGCTCTTTCTTCCTTGGGCGCATAGCGACCGTCCTGCCCGATTTGAATATTTCCTTCGTCGATCTTGGCGCCGGGGTGAATGGTTTCCTCCAGATTGACGATATTCCGAGTGACGCGACAAACATTCGCCACGCCGTGCATGAAGGAGAAAAACTTCTGCTTCAGGTGATCAAGGACAAGATCGGCGATAAGGGTGTCCAACTCGGCCGCCGCTTTGAGATGCGGTCCAGCAACCTAATTTTCCGCCCACTTGGAAAAGGCTTAAGCCTTTCAAAAAGCATCAGATCGGAAGCGGAGCGGACGCGCCTTGAAAAATTGCTCTCCCCTTACTGCGAAACGTCAGGTGTCATGGCAAGGACGTCCGCAGGCAATGCCACCGACGCCACCCTTGTTGTGGAATTGGAGATGCTGAAAACCGGATGGCAGGATATTCTCCTAAGGGCGAAAAAGGCGGACAAGCCCGGACCAATCAGCCCGCCGGAGTCACCGGTCAGCCGAATTCTTCTAGATCAATTATCTCCGCGGATAAATGTTATCGCCAGCAATGTACAGACGCTGCATGCCATAAAGGCCGGGCTGATCGACCGCGTAAGGGCGGTCGACGGATCGCTTGACCTTTGGGAGCAACAAACCCCGCTTTTTGAAGCAATGGGTGTCAATGCAGCGATTGACTCGGCTTTGCGGAAATCGGTCGCCCTTCCCTCTGGCGGCAATATTACCCTGGAGCCAACGGCGGCATTGACGGTCATCGATGTCAATTCCGGCGGACAGACAACCGCCTCTGGCGGACAATCAGCGGCTCTTGTCACCAATCTTGAAGCGGCTGTAGAAATTTGCCGCCAGATCCGCCTTCGCAATATCAGCGGGATTATTATCGTCGATTTTATCCAGATGAACGGCAAGGGCGGAGTCAGGGAACTCACAAACACGCTCCAGGCAAATCTGGACAAGGATCCCGTTACGACCCGCCTGATCGGCATGACGGAACTGGGTTTGATGCAGATCACACGAAAGCGTGGGCGGCCACCTTTGCGGGATATATTATACGATCCCTGCCCGGCTTGCGACGGCGATGGTGATACAAAGACGGAGGCGACGATACTGGCGGACCTTTTTCGCGCGCTGCAGATGGCGGCGCCGTTCGTCCGCAAGGCCGCCATCGAGGTGCGAGCCGGAACCGGGCTTGCAGAAGTTATCCGGACGCGCCAAAGTCTGATCGAGAGGGACCTCGCACGCCCCGTCGCAATCGTCGTCGATCCGGAACTTGCAAATTTCGAATTCAAGGTTGGTTAGGAAAATGAAGCAAACAAAAAACCCGGCGAAACCCTGCCCGCAATGCGGAAAGCCGTCCGCCGCGAAATTCCGCCCCTTTTGCTCGCCCCGCTGCAAGCAGGTGGATCTCGGCAAATGGTTCAACGAGGCCTATGTCATCCCCGGAGAGGAAACCATCCCCGCGAATGACGAGGAGGGGGAATAGCCACCCATTTCCAGACGCTTAGGCCGCCACCGTTCAGGCGCCAAATCCCCCCACGGCTTTTGTGCATTTTTAGATCATCGCCTCTGGACAGCCCCGAATATTTCTTTTATAAACCTGCTTCCTCGCCCAAACGGCGGCGCAGTTTGCGCAAGATGCCCAGGTAGCTCAGTTGGTAGAGCAGCGGACTGAAAATCCGCGTGTCGGTGGTTCGAATCCGCCCCTGGGCACCATTTCTTTGGATCCTTACCGCACTTCCATGTCAAACAAGATACTCGACGTATCGACGTGCTATCAGTCTGTCGTTGGTTCGCCGCCGCCCTTGGGCACCATTTTTTCGCGGGTCCGTTCTGGACACACAGGTTACATATTATACTGGAGGCATGGGTAACAGTTTTGCCACACAAAGGCAGGCTATGTTATTCAACTCGGACGACTTACTCGGATATTTGAATGGTCTGCTTATGATCCTAAACGGACATCGCCACGAACCAAAAACACTCACTAATTCACAACACTATTTCTGTGGCATAGGTGCTGACGGACAGTCAATCTCCCGGTCCCCGGGCACTCCGTTGTCGATCAGCTGCTGGAGATGTTCTTCTGCGATAGCTTCAAATGATGTCCATATTAGTGCCATTTTTCTCCGTCGATCTAGGCTTACTTCCTGCAACTCGGCGTGTAGCCTCCCTTACATGCCTTGACGATGTATTCTCGCATTTTCGTATCGCTCTGTTTAACGCCGGTGCCAGACATATAAGCTATAGCCATATAACGGCAGTAATTGCCGTCCCCCGCGTCGCAAAGTATGTCTGCATATTGGGCAGCTTTCTCCCAGTCAGGCTCAAACGGCGCTGCGGAATCTGTGGAAGACTTCGTGCTTAGAGAGGCCGCGCGCTCACAGGCCTCTTTATAGAGGGTTGGAGATGCTCCTAAACAAGCTTTCCCATATAATTCTCTAGCCGTTAGCCAATTTCTCTGTACATCCGAACCATTGTGGTATCTCCGGGCAAGTTCAAAGCAGTCATTTGCATTCCCAGCATCACAGCCAGCTTCGCTTAATTGCAAGGTTTTCGAGTAGGTTGCGCATGCCGTTACTGCACAGAGTGATAGGATCACTAAAGTCCGTTTTAAGAAACAACTAATCATCACGGCACCCTCTACTAAATATAGATAACAAATCAATTTTGTAACAACCTACACGAACATATAACGAATAAATAGTTCGAGACAATGGAATGTTGCCAATCCGACCAATAATTGCATAGAATACATTGCACTCTACTAACCCAAGCAACGGATTCAGGATGAGATCAAAGAAGCCCCACCTCTTCATGCTTCTGCTGCTATTCACTTTGATGCCGAACTCTCGACACAGAGGCGCCATCTTCTCACCCTTCAGCAGCCGGGCAACGAATTTAAGACGTTCATCCATCTTGTTACACTCCTTCCACGGCATCCTGCTGCTCCTGCAAAATGCCAAAAGTGTAACCTATCTGTCCGGCAAAACCTGTTACCTATCTCTCAGACAACACACCCAAAGCATAAAGATCGACGGGCTTAGTCAAAACCGTGCAGTTTAAATTTGCCACACAATGACTTGGCTTTTGTATAGGTAAATGGTCTGCTTATGACCCAAAGCAGACACTCGGAAAAAGGTTTAATTAAATGCCCCTAAACGGCAGCAACGTGAACGAAGCTACCAAACTCATATATCGGCCAATTGCTGGACTGGGCGGGAAGCGGACGTTGACATCTTCAAACTCGCCACTAGTAAACTGAGCTAAAACAGACATTCACATCGTCAGAATGGAAGAAACCCAAATTTGCCGCTGAGCGCCAAGTAAGTTCAGCAAAACATGGACTGCGCTTTGTTAGGGATAAGGGCAAAGCTAATTAGACAGGTCAAATACAACACATCCCTTACCGGCGGCTGCAATTCGTATAAGGTCATCTGTAGGTTTTTGCGCTGAAAGTGTCATGCCTCCTCCTGCAGCAGCGATGCGTACCAAATCATTAGTTGGTTTGTTCATTTAATTCTCCTCTTACTCAATTAGTTATTACGTCCACTTCGTCTCGATAGTAACCGGTAAGTTGATTGCTCGCAATCTATAAGGGCGCATCTATTCCACTATTGGTAATTTACTAATATTTTTATATCAGCTCAAAACATTTGAAGAGCAAGCGCTATTTACCCGAAGCGGACAAAAGAAATGGAGCTCTAATAATCCTCGATTTTATTGGTACTCATTTTGGTCGTTAAAATGTGCTTCTGATTGCCCGCATTCCAAGCAACGCTCGCCACTATAGTTTTCATTATAGGACCAACCACCCGCCCATCCACAACATGGACAAAACTCATTTACCTCGACATCACCCCATGGCCACGGACTAGCAACTTCGGGAATTGCATCACTGTCATAAGATACAATTTCGAAAGGTTCTGAGCCAACTGCAATAAAGGCTATAGAGGAATAAGACTTCAATGCATCAATCACATCATTTACATCCAGCGAAAACCATTCCCTCAACAAGCGTTTTCGTACATACCTCTCGTGCAACGCTCTCTCGACTATTTTATCTTCTGGGATGCCTTGTGTCCGAATTTCACCCATCAAAGCCAGCTTGTTTGGATTACCTGTCTGCAAGTTAGATATACGACGGCTGATGTTCACTGAACGGCCAATCTTGACTCTTATAGGCTCAAGAGTGTCGTCCAATAATTCAGTAATAAAATAGATCGTCACAATTTGTGCTCCACTGGCTATGAATTTTCAACACCATATCTATTTTGGATAATATTATGAGCGTCCGCTTTGTCTCGTTTTCTGTCATTAGGAGTATTTAATCACACTTGTTTCTGAGAGTCAGCTTTGAAGAAACTCTGAGTGCAAAACAAATAAGTCTCGAACGGCAGCTAAGGGCCGCTCACGTCGACCAGGCGCGTGCAGTGGTAGAACCCGCGTCCCGCACCGCCGCATGGCGGCTTTGAGCCCATATTACGGATGCTGCGCTACGCACCAATGTCGGCTATGCTCGACGGGCAATGCACTTAATCTCTACAACGGCACCATCTCGAACAAATCCGGAAACTTCAATCGCGGTCCATGCTGGAAAGGGTTTCTGCACATAATTCGCGCGAATTTTCTTGAACTGATCTAAGTGATCGCGCAGCCCAACATGGTAGCTTGTCATTTCTACGAGGTGCTCAAAGCCTAATCCAGCTTCGCCGAGCACTGCCTTTATCTTCGCGAATACGGCTTCAATCTGCTCTCCATGGTCGTCGGAGTATTGACCATTTTCGGACGCTCCGGTGAAGCCAGTCATGAAGACAAATCCTTCGTGCTCCAAACCGGGCGACATCTTCCAGTCATTGATGTAGCTTTCCAACCCTTCGGGAACAATTGAAGTTGGCATCTCGGTGCGTCCTTTCCTTTTTGTAGTCCAGTAAAGGATAGCATCTAGCGCCCATGTGATGAAGCAGATCTTGGGTATCTGTTTGCGGTGGTCCAGTTTGCCCGCTTTGCTGACGTTTGATTATCTGCTAGTTCGCACAACAATGAAAGTCCGCTTTGGAGAACGTGGCAAAGATCTCTCGAATGTCCGCAATGGGCCGAAAACGCCGGCCGCTGTTTTTATACTACCGTCAAATTAGGGCACGGAGTTGTCGTCCGCTTCAAATTTGGCTAATGACCGTTGTTGGCACAAAGCAGACTCTGCGTTACTACGGCCACAATTACTACAATCACACAGCATGCTGACGTGCTATCGTTCTGTCGGCGGTTCGAATCCGCCCCTGGGCACCATTTTTTGGATCGTCAGAAACTTCCAAGCGAAGCATGATATTCGGCGTGCTGACGAGCCATCATTCTGTCAGTGGTTCGTTACCGCCCTTGGGCTCCATTTCTTTCAAAGCCTCAGTTTACTCACAAGCCAGAGAAGAAATTCGGCATGTTGACGCGTCGTCAGTCAGTCGGTGGTTCGTTGGCGCTGCTGGGCACCATTTTTTCTGATCCTAGACATATCTTAAAGCCAAACCGAGCATTCGGCATGCCGACGTGCTATCAGCCTGTCGGCGGTTCGAATCCGCCCCTGGGCACCATCTAACACCCCACTGTTCGTTGGAGATTTACCCGCTTGTCAACGCATAAGCGGGCCTTGACTTTGCTTAGTGGCGGCATGGCTTGTTGCAGAGCATACTTCGCGAACACAAGCTCTAAGCCATCGATGGGCGGGATCGGCGTCCATTCGCGGATGCCATAAGAGCGATATTGTGATTTGGGGTGTTGCAACCGGGAGCTCGAAACTAAACATGCCTTCTCGAAGACCTGCTGTGTGCCTCTCGGGCACCGTTGCAATTAGATTGGAACTGCGCGCCAACGCAAGCGCTGCGGAAAAACCACCAACCACGGTGGCGATGTTGCGATTGTGGCCACGCATCGCCAACTTACCTTCCAGCACCTTATCAATCGGACCTCCGTCAAGCCCTCCACGGGTTAGGCAAATATGTTGGCCGCTACCATACAAGGCGGGAGTGACTTTACCCCGAGAAAGCTCATGTCCCAAGCGGACGACGCCAATAAAACGGTCTTGAAAAAGCGCTCGCGCACGAACTTCCGGGCTCGTTATTTTACCCACCACGCCCGTCTCAAGATCTACCACGCCCTCACGAAGAGGTGCGCTGTCACGATCTAGCTTAGACAGGAAACGCAACTTTACACCGGGCGCTTCGGAACTAACGCGCTCAATTATGCGTGCTCCGAAGGTTTCGACAAAACCTTCGCTGGTTCTCAACGTAACCGTGCGAACAAGTGTTGCGAGATCAAGTTCTTCTTGCGGGAGCAATACTGCTTCGACCTCTTGCACAACCCTTGCAACCTTCTCACGCAGTTCAATTGCGCGAGGCGTCGGAACAAGACCGCGTCCAGCTCTCACCAGTAGCGGGTCGCCTGTTGTCTCGCGTAACCGCGCAAGCGCACGGCTCATCGCTGACGGACTGAGGCGCAACCGGCGTGCAGCACGCGCGACGCTACCTTCAGTCAGGAGCACGTCAAGTGTGGCAAGCAAGTTATAATCAGTTCGGCGCATCTGTTTGACATAGCATAAACAAGTGAATCATACATAGCGTTTTATGCACTGATATAATGCATATGTTGCGTCTTCCGCTATACCAACAAAGCGAATATTTTCCCGTCATATCTGGATACCGAGGAAAAGGGAAAGCTGGTAATGCTAAAATCGACAGATTCAAAAGAAGCGCTGACGTATAATCCGACTACAACTAGGTTCTACGCTTTTGGCTCGCTCGCGTCGCTCTCTCTCGCGATGCTGATTGCTTCATTGGGAACAAGCAGTGTGAATGTTGCCCTGCCGACCTTGACTCACGCATTTAGCGCGTCGTTCCAAGCAGTACAATGGGTTGTAATCGCTTATTTGCTCACTATTACGGTTCTGGTCGTCAGCATGGGACGGCTCGGCGACATCTTCGGCCGACGCCGGCTGATGTTGTTTGGCTTGCTCATATTTACCGCAGCTTCTGCTCTTTGCGGTGGATCGCCATCCCTCGGGTGGCTGGTCGCGGCCCGCGCCGCGCAAGGCGTTGGTGCTTCTGTGCTGATGGCGCTGACCATTGCCTTGGTCGGTGAGACGGTCGCCAAGGAACGAACTGGAAGTGCAATGGGCCTCCTCGGAACCATGTCAGCGATTGGCACTGCGCTCGGTCCTTCGCTCGGCGGGTTAATGATCACAAGCCTGGGGTGGCAGGCGATCTTTTATGTGAACATACCGATTGGACTGCTTGCCTTTTGGTTGTCGTGGCACTTTCTCCCTGCTGACTCATCACTGGAAAAGCCGACGGCGGCGAATTTCGACATTCTCGGCATTTTGTTGCTAACGATCGCACTTGGGTTTTATGCGCTCGCAATGACGACCGAGAGCTATTTAGGATCCTCCAGCACAACTTTACTGATGGCAGCCGCTATTGGAGCCGGACTCTTTCTTATTGTGGAGGTGCGGGCCAAATCACCCCTCATTCGTCTTTCGGCGTTTCATGATATAGGGTTCAGCGCCGGCCTTATCATGAACATGCTGGTCGCTACGGTGATGATGGCAACATTGGTGGTAGGGCCTTTTTTTCTATCTCGTTCGCTAGGGCTCAGCGAAACATTGGTGGGTGCCGTAATAGCAGTTGGACCAGTCATTTCGACGCTCAGCGGCATTCCCTCGGGACGTATCGCCGACCGTTTCGGTTCTGCGACGATCGTTGTCATCGGACTCGCTTTGATGGCAGGAGGATCGGCCGGACTTGCTATCCTTCCAGCGTATTTCGGCGTCGGCGGCTACATCGCTGCGCTCTTTGTGTTGACGCCCGGTTACCAGCTATTTCTAGCAGCCAACAATACGGCCGTCATGATGGGCGTGGATAAAGCAGAACGCGGAATAATGTCCGGCATGCTTACATTGGCGCGCAATCTTGGCCTTGTGACGGGCGCGTCAGTAATGGGTGCCGTTTTTGCGTTCGGTTCGGGAACGAAAGAAGTATCAAATGCGACGCCCGAGGCCATCGCCCAAGGGATGCAAACCACCTTCTTTGTCTCAACGGCTTTGTTAGCCGTCGCTCTCCTCGTTGCCTTCACTTTAGCCGCCAAAGCACTGCGGAGGCCTTCGATTAACGACACCCATTGAGTGGAGGTTTTTGGCCGAAGTCGCCGTTCCGGGACACTGCATTACTTCATTGTCAGACCCGTTGTGGTGTTACCACTTATATATCGTTTCTAGCAGAATTTTACCTGATGATTGCATAGCAAGAGAGATGGGAAGCCCCTTATCGACACGCGATCTGTCTGTCGGTGGTTCGAATCCGCCCCTGGGCACCATTTTTTTCTAAAATCCATTCTGGTGACACGGGAAACATTTTTGGCCGAATAGGATCCTAATTTGGACCCCAGTTTTTGCCTTATCTTTATGAATTTATGACGGTAAATGTTTCCCTGTACAGCTGATTTAGATCAACCGGCAACGATGTCTTCTTAATAAGACTTCGTAAGAGCGTGCATTAAAAAAACTCTCTCACGCAATCTACAGTTTACCCATTCGCTAGACTTTATATCCAAGGACTGTTGGCAGCCAAAGTGCGATCGACGGGAAATAGATGACAAGGCCGACAGACAGGATCATGGCAATGATCGGCCAGACGATCCAGCGCAAAGTGGCCTCTATTGGTACATTCGCGATTCTGGCCGTTACCATCAAATTGACAGCAACTGGCGGGGTGAATTGACCGATCGCGACATTCATCGCCATGAGCACGCCAAACCAAACCTGATTCCAACCAAGAGAGGCCATGATCGGCATCAGCAAAGGCAGGGCAATTAGATAAATCGACACCCCATCCAGCACCATCCCCGCCAGCAAAATAAACAACATGACGAGACACAGCACAATCATTGGCTCATTCGAGACAGACAGGATATATTCTGCCGTCACGTCGAAAGTGCCAAGGATAGATCCGGCAAATGCAAAAATTCCTGCCAGTGAAATAATGATCATGACCACAGCCGAGATTTGGGCAGATTCGGCAAGTACATTGTATATGTCTCGCATATTCATCGAACGATGCAAAAACAAGCCAACAATCAGGCCGTAGAAGACAGCGACCGCAGCGGCTTCAGTCGGCGTGAAAAGCCCGCTTCGCAACCCCCCAAGTATAATGACTGGCGCAAACAGGCCAGGAAGAGCCCGGATAAAGCTTCTGCCGAGTGGCGGTCGCCCTCCTGAATTTTTTTCGGCGCCAAACCCGTGTCGCCGACTGAGAATGAGCGCGGGCACTGCAATCGCCAATCCCGCCAACAATCCCGGAAATAGACCTGCGGCGAACAGTGCACGCAAATCAACCCCCGGCACCATAATCGAATATACGATCAGGGCAATCGAGGGCGGGATCAGGATGGCCGTGGACGCCGATGCCGCAATGATACTGGCCGAGAAGGCACGCGGATAGCCTTCCTTCAACATGCTCGGAATCATGACCGTCGCCACGGCGGCGGCGTCTGCCGGACCAGAACCGGACATCCCCCCCATAATCAAACAGACAAGGATTGCCACCAGTGCGAGCCCTCCCCGACGGGGGCCCACAATCGCACGCGAAAGCTCAACCAGCCGCTCCGCCACGCCGGAACGCTCGAAGATCATGCCTGTCAGGATAAACAGGGGAATGGCGATTAGCGGATACTTGGCGATACTTGCATAAGCAATGGTGCTCATATTGGCGACAGCATCCATGTCGAGCCCAAAGAAAATCGCTATGACACCGGACAATCCCAATGAAACTGATATGGGCGCACCAGAAATAAGAAAGACGAAAAGCGATCCCAGGAGGATGAAATGCGGGCTCATCCTTTCGACCTCATTTCGATCCAGGCTACCTGAAAAATTCGGAACAACACGGCAAGAGATAACAATGGCAGCCAGATCGTATATATCCAAGTGGGATAGCCGAGTGCGGGGGACGTTTCATCAAATCGGAATTCGTCATAGGTCAAGTCTGCGCCATAGTAGACGAGCATGGCGAACAGGGATACAGAGGCCAAAAACGAGATGAATTTGAGGACCCGCGCGCCGCGCCCGCCCAACCAGTTGACAACAATCGCAATACTGATATGGCCATTGTTGGTATAGGCCAATCCCGCGCCGACAAAGGTGACGATGACCAATAAAAATACGGAATATTCTTCAGTAAAGGCAAAGGACACATCCGTCGCATAGCGAACGATAACATTTAAAATACTGATCACGCATATCAACCCCATCGCGAGGGCGCCAATTGCTTCTTCAATCCGAAAGGGTGCCTTTACCTCGCCATTGTCATCTGATTTGGCAGATTGTTCTTGTTCCATGGAAATGTTCTCGTTTGAGGAATGCCGGAGGTTCATATTCTATTTCAGGAACCATTGAACCTCCGGCTTTATCGTAATAAGGAATCAGATTACCTGTTGGCAACGCTTTCCTCTGCTGTCTTTACCAAATCCGGACCGACAATTTCCGTCCATTTCGCATAGACATCGCGCGTAGCATCAACAAACTGCTGCCGCTCCGCGTCCGTCAAATGCGTAACCGTAACCCCGAGACCTTCCAATTCCTTAAACAGGGAATCATCACCGTTAGTGAGGCCTTTACGGGCAATTTCGATACCGAGTGCACCGGCTTCAATCGCGGCCTGACGAATTATTCCCTGATCCTCAGGCGTAAAGTCATTCCAGACTTCGTGGCTGACGGCAAAAATCAGAGGATCCGCTACATATCCCCAAGTCGTAACGTACTTCTGACCAACGAGATGCATTTTGGCGATGGTGAAAATTGTCAGCGGGTTTTCCTGACCATCCACAGCACCGGTCGTCAGGGCGGGTTTGGCATCGGCCCAGCTCATCTGAGCCGGATTAGCACCGAAGGCAGTGAAGGTATCATTGAACAGCGGTGAGCCGACAACACGGATTTTCATGCCTTTCAAATCTTCAGGTGTATGAACTTCCCGCTTGGAATTGGTTAGTTCCCGAAACCCGTTCTCAGCCCAGGCCAAAGGCTCAACGCCGTTTGCACGGACAATCTCGAAGATTTTTTCGCCGACAGGACCGCCGGTCAGGGCGTCCATCGCCTTGTAATCCGGGATAAGAAACGGCAATGCGAAGACATTCATTTCCGGGATTTGTGGCGACCAGTTGATCGTCGAACTGACAGACATGTCAATCGCCCCCCGGCGCACAGCCGTAAATTCCTTGGTTTGCTCTCCGGCAACAAGTTGCGTTCCCGGATAAGCCTTCATATTGATGCGGCCATCTGTCCGTTCCCGAACAAGTTCAATCCACTTGTCGGCGGCTATTCCCCACGGGAACGGTGCGGGCACAACAGTTGAGACCTTGTACTCGGACTTATAATCGGCCGCATATGACGGTGAAATACTGGCAACACCAATCAACGCGGAAGCAAGCAAAGCATATAGTTTCATTGTCTTTTCCTTCCCTATATTATTAAAACCGCGCATTATGCTACGCGGTCTCCCTTTTTGACCTTTACGGTCCTGTTATCCACCGCAGGAAGCATTCTTGCGGGGTCTCTCGTCACGACAACATCTACAACACTTGGGCGATCTTTTTCGGCAAATGCACTTAGCAGGGCGGCTTCAAGTTGATCGGGACTTTCGACACGGACGCCGTGGCAGCCCATGGCATTCGCAACATCGGCATAGTTCGTTTCCGAAAGTTCCGAGGACTGATAAGCCCCGTCCCCGTACATCAGGTGCTGCAAGGCTTTCACATATCCCGAAGCCGCGTTATTTACGACGATAATCGTCACTCCAAGTTTCATTCTCCGAGCCGTTTCCAGCTCACCAAGAACCATATTAAACCCGCCATCCCCCGTGAGTCCCACAACAATCGCCTCCGGAGATGCCAGTTGCGCGCCCATGGCTCCTGGAAGGCCGTATCCGATAGACGCGAAACCACGATCCGGAACGAATGCTCTTCCGGTTTTCTTCGTGTCAAACAGCAACCCACCCCAATGCGCGGCAAATCCCCCATCCGCGACGAGATACCCGTCTTCCGGTAGCAGCTTGTTGATTTCCGTGATCAGGCGAGCCATATGGACGGGCGTCTCCTCAGACGTTAGCCGCTCTGAAACATCCTCCCGCCAGGCCGCCATTTTCTGCGGAACCTCCGCTATATACTCCTGCCGCATTTGCCGTTGGTCGCTGGCCGTGCTTTCAAGCAAGTCGCATAGATCAGATAGCCCGGATTTGGCATCGCCCCATAATTTGAGAGCCGGTTGATAGGTGCGCCCCATTTCCTCGGCGACGATGTCCAAATGGATAACCGGGACATTACCTTCCGGGATCGTGTATCGCTTCGTCGCGATTTCACCCAACTTACATCCGACGACAAGCAAGCAATCACTTTGCGCAATCATGTCATTGGCAATGCGGTCATAGCGACCAAAAAGACCGGCGCTGAGCGCATTTGAACAGGCAATTGATCCTTTCCCGGTGAGCGTATGTGCCACGGGAATGCTACAGGATTCCGCCAGCCTTGTGACTTCCTCCTGTGCGCCGGAAAGGTGAATTCCGCCGCCACATAGCATCATCGGCCGTTTCGCCATTGCAATGAGTGCTGCCGCTTTTGCCGCTATCTCGGCATCCGGACGACAACGTAACGCAGGCATCGAGGCGTGGGTACCATCCACCTCGAAATCTTCGGGTTCGAAATTATATGTCCCGTGCGCAATGTCTTCCGGCACATTTACGACGACCGGTCCCGGCCGACCGGATGTGGCGATAGCGAATGCCCGCCGAATAATCTCGGGAATTCTGTGAATTGTCTCGATTTTCAGGAGTTCCTTACACGCCGGGCGGAGTATGGAAACTTGATCCGTTTCCTGTGTCATGTTCTTCCCGGCGTGATCACGGTGCGCATCGCCGATGATGGCCACCATTGGCGAGCCCGCGTTCAAAGCCTCTACTAATCCGGTTACAAGGTTCGTCGCCCCCGGCCCCAAGGTTGCATCGACCAACCCGACGCGATTTGACACCTTGGCATATGCATCCGCCGCAAATACGGCGCAGCGTTCATCATTGATCAGGTTGTGATTAAGACCCAGGCGCCGTGCCGCATCGTAAAATGGCAGCAGTTGGAAGCCTCCCATGCCAAACATAGGGCCGGCTTTATGGGCCTGCAACATTCGCACGAGGGCTTCGCCACCTGTCATTTCGTTTTGTAACATTAACTTGCCTTTTCCAATGTATCTTGTGCCGCCGTAACAATCATCTCTGATGTAACCCGCAACTGATCTTCGAGATTTGGAGCGTAGGAAACCAGCGAGCGCGGTGCGCCCAATCTGCGAACGGGACCTTTGAGCGTATGTCCGGCTTTTTCCGCGACCGTTGCAATTACTTCTGCGCCGAAACCGGCAACAGCGACAGACTCATGCGCAACCACCAGATGCCCGGTTTTGGCGACGCTTGTTAAAACTGCCGTTTTGTCCCAGGGCCAAAGACTGCGAAGATCTACCACTTCTGCACTTACCCCCTTTTCGGCAAGCGTATCCGCCGCTTCAACGGCGATATTCGCGGTATTTGACCAACTGACGATCGTTACATCTGACCCAGCGCGTCGTATTCTGGCCTTGCCAAACTCGAATTCTTCTGAAAAATCAACATCGCCTTCGATGTCCCATATCCCTTTGTGTTCCAGATAGACAACAGGATCATCGCACGCAATGGCAGCCTTCAACATGGAATAGTTATCCTGCGGCGTTCCCGGGCAGGCAACGACCAGTCCGGGGATATGGGCGTACCAGCTCTCCAGTGACTGGGAATGTTGCGCGGCAGAAGATCGCCATAGTCCCATGGGTTTACGTATGACCATCGGTGCCCGAGATTGGCCTCCAAACATGAAGCGCGCTTTTGCAATCTGATTAACCAGTTCATCGGTAGCGCAGAGTGCGAAATCGGAAAACCGCATTTCAACAATCGGGCGTGTGCCCATCATCGCCGCACCCAAGGCAGCGCCCATGATGGCAGCCTCGGAAATTGGCGCGTCAGAAATACGGGCTTCACCGAATTCCTCTCGCAATCCTTTATATTGACCAAATACGCCACCGCGCCCCAGATCTTCGCCCACACACCAAACGGCCGGATCCGATCGCATGGACTGCTGCACCGCCGCAAGACTCGCTTCTCTGTAACTTAACTTTGGCATCAATAAGCCTCCACCGCAGGACTACCAATATCCTGCACGTCGATAAATGCCGTGTCGCTTGCGGGAAAGGGAGTGCCTGCCGCTTTCTGAAGTATGTCTATCATCTCTTTCTGCGCATTCTGATGCAGTAGTTGTATGTCGTCCTCGGTCATGCCGGCTGCCCGCAGAATCGCGCGCTGTCGCTCAATCGGGTCATTCTTTTTCTCTTCTTCGGCGGCCTCGCCTTCTGGACGATATGCCGCTGGATCAAATGACGTATGTCCCATACGGCGATATGTTTTTGCGTGAAGGAATTCCGGTGGCCCGCCGTCGCGCAGTCGCGCCGCAATATCGGCCATCGTATCCGCGATTGCTTCGACATCATTTCCATCGACAACTGTTGATCGCATCCCCAACGAAGCAGCACGCGCAGCAGCGCCGTCACCCCCCGTCATGGTTTTCGTTTTGGTCGTCGCCGAATATTGATTGTCCTCACAAACAAAAAGAATGGGAAGTTTGAAAACGACAGCCCAGTTTATACCCTCAAGGAAAGGACCACGATTTACGGCACCATCGCCGAAAATATCGACCACAATCCTGTTATCACCCAATAGCCGGATGGCGTGTGCGGCACCGGCTGCAATCGTAATATTGGCGCCGACAACACCATTTGCACCGAGCATGCCGACACTGAAATCGGCGATATGCATGGAGCCGCCCTTGCCACCGCAACAGCCGCCTTCCCGCCCCAGCAACTCACGCATCATCGCAAGAGAACTGGCTCCCTTCGCAAGCGTATGGCCGTGACCACGATGCGTTGAAAGTAAAATATCTTCTTTCGAAAGATTATGCATGATTCCGGCGGCCACTGCTTCCTGACCAATGGAAGGATGAATAGCGCCAAGCACCAGCTTGTCTCGCTCAGCCGCCAGACAGGCTTGTTCCTCGAAGGCACGGATACGCTCCATCATCTGAAGTAACGACCGTCCGCGTTCGTAATTATGGCCCGCAGAAGTCATGAACTTTGCTCCTTCTCGAAAGCAGTCAGACGATCGGCAAGCCGCCGCGCCTCTCTTCTCAAACCCGGGAGCAGGATGTCATCAATGCGCGCCTGTTCCATCCGCTCGTTGATCGCTCCTATCGCCAAGGCCGCTACAAGCCGGCCACCGGCCGTTACGACGGGGACTGCAATGGCACTCATACCACTGACGACCCCCCCTTTATTGAGGGCATACCCATTCGACTGGAAAAAATTATATGCAATAGCCAGATCGTCTTCCGTTACGCCGTAATCAGCCAGCCAGTTCTGGTTTACCCGGCACATCGCGGTCCTTTGCTCCTCCGGTAATGAGCAAAATAGCGCCAAGGAACCAGCGCCGACCCCCAGTGGTCTGCGGTCTCCTTTATCGAGGGTCAGTGTGCGGATCGGAAACGCGCCAACTGTTCGACTTACGCAAATCGCCGAGGCACCTTCCGGGACGGACAGGAAAACGGTGTCTTCAGACATTTCCGCCAATCGTTTCATGCCTCGCTCAGCAAGCGCGCCAACGTCTATGCGCTCCGCATTCCGAGCCAGTTCAGCCAGTTTCGACCCTAAACGGTAAACGCGGCTCGCAGGATCCTGATAGACGTAATTGACGTCGCGCAATGACGCGAGTACCCGAAATGTCGTTGTTTTCGTGAAATTGGATCTTGCTACGATTTCCGTAAGATCCGCACCATCCGGCGCCAGAGACAACACATCCAAAACGCGTGCGGCACGCGCTATAGAACCTTTCGGCGCCACAATACTTGCCATACCCCTCTCCCACATATTCCGTTTATCGGAATTTATTATTCTGTTATTTGAAACTTATTGAAGCAAAGAGTCAAGGACTGTAGGGTGGATTGATGACAAACAAACCAGTTTTGCTCGACTCAATTACAGACACACATGACGGCATACGAGGTCAGGTTGTGGTTTCCGGCTCTCACGGCGGCATGTATCCAGCAGCTTTGGCCTCTGCAGCAGGCATTCGCTCTGTGATATTTAATGATGCCGGGATAGGGCTTGATCAGGCTGGCGTTGCCGGCGTTTTGGCGCTGGCGGAAATCGGGATGGCGGCGGCGGCGGTTGACTGCCAAAGCTGCCTGATTGGCTCTGCTCAAGACGCTTATGATCGGGGACTGATTAGTTTGGCAAATTCCATTGCCGCGTCTTGTGGTGTAAAATCCGGCATGTCAGTTCAGGCGGCTTTACAGGCATTAACGCATGCTCCCGTGCCTAATGGTTGCTTACCGCAAATTCAGGAAACGCGACACGAATTCCGGCTGGAAGGAAATAACCATCCAGTGGTACTGGTCGACTCGGCATCACTGGTTATGCCCGATGATACAAACAAGATTATTGTGACCGGGTCACACGGTGGACTCATTGGGGGAGATGCGACCAGGGCCTTGAAAGTGGTTGCCCATGTCGCTGTTTTTAACGACGCAGGCGTGCTTTCCGATGAAGTCGGAATATCGCGTTTGCCGGCACTTGACGATCGCCATGTGGCCGCTGTCACCGTTTCCCATGAAAGCGCCCGGATCGGTGATGCCCGATCCGCTTTCGAGACTGGAATTATATCAAAAGCCAATAACCATGCCCGTCGCTCGGGCGCCGAAGCAGGAATGAATCTCAAGATTTGGCTAAATAGCTTGTGACCTGACAGAGTTGTGTCAAAGGGATACGTTTTATTGGAGCCATCGGCGGTACTTTTGACCTAATTGCGGCATTGTCAGAAGAAAATAGCTTATCGTCCCTTTTGTCATTTCCTACTTTCCCTGAATGAAAAACCATTCCGGTATTACTAAGGCATCGCCTCAGATCACCCGCGATGGTCATCACCCCAGGGCTGGATCAATAACAACCATGCGTTTCTGACGAAGTTGCGACATAATTAATAACACGGCAAATGCTAATCCGATCAAAAACAGGACTAGTTCAATTTCTGCGGCTAAAATGTTGCGGCACAATGCGTAAGCAATGCTGGCTCCCACCGCGACAAGTCCAAACAGCCAATCCCGTCCGCTAAAGCGAACGGCACCAGTGCCATAAAGCAACGCCGTCCCCACGGCCAAAACAACGAATATTGCGATAATCGACATAACCGCATTTAACATATCTGTGCTTTGCAAGGTCATTGCCGGGTTGAAGACGATAAAGAAAGGAATGATAAATCCGGCGAGTGAAAGCTTAAACGCTTTCATCGCAGTGGCGAAGTAATTCGCCTTGGCAATGGCCGAGGCGGCCAATGCGCCCATGGCAACCGGCGGCGTTACCGCGGAAATGATCGCGAAATAAAAGCAGAAAAAATGCGCGGCCATGACCGGCACTCCCATTTTTATGATGGTGGGAATCGCGACGAGGGCAACAAGACTATATGCAGCGACCGGGGGAACCCCGCATCCTAAAATAAGCGAGACGATCATCGTCAGCAGCAAGCCGATAACAATATTGCCAGCGCTAAATACTTCAACGAGGCCAGCAATCTTACCACCTAGGCCGGTCGTTATCAGCGTCTGCGAGATCAACCCGACGATACAAAGGGAGACGCCAATTTGCGCACCGACAATTGCGCCATCTGTGACGGCCTCAAGAAACTCCGAAGCGGTGGGCCGACCACCTGATCGAAAAAAGCTCAACGCAACAACCGTACAAATAGCCCAGAATGCGGCGTAGGCCGGACTGAAACGAAACAGGAGCAAGCCGGTTAGAATAGCGACAGGAATAATAAACATCGGGAGACCGCGCCGAATAACCGACCAATCAGGCATCTCTCGCGGAGCCTTGATACCGGCCGCAGTGGAGGCAAACTGGACCGACAGCATCACGCCGATATAGAATAATATTGCCGGAATAAGGCCGGCAATCATGATATCGGTGTAGGGAACCCCCACAAAAAAGGCCATCAGAAATGCCGCCGCGCCCATGACCGGAGGCATTAATTGTCCGCCGGTGGATGCGGTTGCTTCGATCGCGCCAGCAAGGGGAGCGGAATAGCCGGCCCGCTTCATATAAGGGATCGTGAAGGCGCCGGTGATGGCAACATTTGCAACCGCCGCGCCGGAAACCATGCCAATAAGCGAGCTGGAGACAACCGCCGTCTGGCCCGGGCCGCCAGCGACACGCCGGCCAACAAGCTTGCCGAGCTCATACAGAAAATCATTGATCCGCAGAAGTCCCATCATGCTGCCGAACACAACAAACAGGAATATCTGGTTGGCTGAGATAGAAAGAAACGTGCCATAAATTCCCGAAAATCCGATCGACAAATATGAAATTACGTAACCCAGCGAGAATTGCCGGTGGTAGAGGGGACCACCGAGATAGTGACCGAACAGGAAATACGCGACAAATACAAAGGCAACAATAGGCAAAATCCATCCCCAAGCCTGCCGCGTTCCTTCAAAGGTGAGGAAAATCATAAGGATGCCGACTGCGATATCCGTCGGGGCGGGGAACCCCACATTTTGTTCCAGGGTATCAAGATTGACATACACATATGCTGTGACAAACAGGCCGCCAGCAAGGAATGCGAGGTAGATAAGGCGCCGGAGCGGCCCGCCTGCCGAGCGGACAACGACAAGAAAGGTCAATCCAAAAATAAAGGCCAGATGTACAGTTTGATGTTCAATGCTGCCAATCAGAATTCCATAAGCGCTAAGCATATGGTACGCCACCATCGCCAAGGCGACGACATAGACCGCTATTCTGATCACACGATCAAACCCTTTATCCATGAAGGATCCCCCAAGTTTAAGGCTGGCCGTCCCGTCGGCTATGCTACCGACGGGAGGCGCATTACATTTTTATTTCAAGCCTGCTTCTTTATACGCACGGAGCGCACCTGGATGTATCTTGGCAGGATCAACGCCGTAGGCGAGAGACTCGCGCGACATCAATTTCCCCAACGCATGATATTCCTTAAACTTGCCAACATTGTCGATGATCATTTTTGTAATTTCGTAGGCAGTTTCATCCGGCATCTCCGGATAGGCACCCCATGCAATAGGGTCAAAAAAGCCGGCCATGTCCGCATTTACGCCAGCGACGGCATCTTTTGGGATCGTAATTTCGTTAATCCCGACGCCGGCGGCAATGGTCTTTGCGACCGCCTCTTCTCCCCACGGAATGTGATAGAGCGATTTTCCGCTACCAATAACCGTCAATGTTTGAGGGCTCGGGCTGAAGGTCTTGTTAATCGGATCAGCATATCCACCGATGATCGCGGCATCGACAGTTCCATCCAGCAATGCCTGAGCGGCTTGCTTGGTTCCCAAATATTCAATATCAATTTGTCCGTCGAGTCCCCAGCCGTGCTTGATGATCAGTTCGGGTTCAATTGTCCACAAGATTTGCGGAGGGCGGCCCAATCCAACGCGCTTGCCTATCAGATCTTTTGGCTCCTTGATATTCTCGTCCAATGTCGCCAACCAGACAGACCCCAACAAATACGTCGCCAGAAGCTTCGGTGCCGGTGTCGGTTCATTAAACGGCTTCAGACCGTTCTCCGCAAGATAGGCAAGGCCGAAAGTATAGGGCGTAAGGGTATCCGCCTTGGTTCCCGGATCTGCCTTGAGTTGCTTCAAATTAAATACCAACCCCGGGCTTTCCGCAGCGACGACCTGAACCTTTGCATCCGTCTTTTTCGAAATTTGCTCCATCGCTCCGCTTAGGGTGTTGCTCCCCGTTCCAAATGGACCCGATGGAATATTAATGGGGTGGTCGTCCGCAAATGCCGAAGGCGCCGCGAGAGTAAGCAGCAAAGTCGCGCCCACAAACATATGTCTAACAATCTTCATGTTTTCCTCCTCAAAGATATCGGCTTAAGCTGTATAGCCTTGCCATTTGTTTCATTATATGTAATGAAGTATCTTATATTGAAATACTATCGCAAAATGGTTAGTATAGTCAAGAACCATCACTTGACATGACCCGCGGCGTCATTTGATTGCACCGAAAGATTGCGAGGAAACATGCAGGAGAAGCTATTTTGAAATCGGCGAAGACATATCCGACGCAATATCTGCAAACGGTCAGCCGCGCAGTGGCCGTATTAAGAGCCTTTAAGGGCGGCAGCAGAGACATGTCTCTAAAAGAATTGACCGATGAGCTCGGCCTCAACAAGGTCACCACATTTCGTCTTGCCAGAACTTTGGCGCATGAGGGATTGCTCGTTCAGGATCCATCGAACGACCGCTATTCCCTCTCGTTTGGCTGCCTGGCACTCGTGGATACGATGCTCGATCGGGACGGCCTTGCGGAAATATCGAGGAAATATTTGCGCGAGGCCCGAGAGGAAACCGGCGAAACAGCGACTATTCTTGTTCGGGAAGGCTGGGATCGTGTTGTCATCGCTACCGAGGCCAGCCTCCAGCCGGTTCGGTACGTCATGGAAGTCGGACGGCGTAATCGCGTCTATTTGAGCGGATCAGGTGCCTGCCTTGTATCAGGAATGAAGGAACAGGAGCGAGAGGCACTCTTCGCATTCCTTGAAACAGATCCAGTTTCCAAGGAATACGGCCTGACGAAAGAGGTTCTCCTGAGCCGGCTGGATTTCATAAAGAAAAACGGATGGGGCACAGCGCAAGGGGAGTGGGCCGAAGAGGCGTCGGGCGTCGCCGCGCCCGTATATAACAAAGAAGGTGACGTAATCGCGGCGATTGCGATCGCAATGCCCCGCAACAGATACAATAAATCCTACCGAGACAAATGCGCCCCGGCCGCAATGAAAGCCGCAAAATTGATCGGCAAAGAATATGACTCCATCAACAGATAGGGACAAAATGAATAATAAGCCACAGCTTCTCTCTGGTCTTAAAATACTCGATCTGGCAACAATGCTGGCGGCGCCCATGGCTGCCACCTTATTAGCTGATTTCGGCGCCGAAGTCGTGAAGGTCGAGCTTCCGGATAGAGAGGATCCCCTGCGTGACCTGCCGCCGCACAAGGATGGTAAGCCGCTCTGGTGGAAAGTCACGAACCGCAACAAAAAGGGAATTACACTTGACGTTCGAAAGCCTCAGGGCCGTGAGCTGTTGCTCGACATCATCGGCAATTTCGATGTCCTGGTAGAAAACTTCCGACCCGGCACGCTGGAGAAATACGGCCTCTCCCCCGAGATTCTTCAGGCGCGCCACCCGGGTCTTATTATCCTGCGCGTATCCGGATATGGACAAACAGGTCCCAATGCGACAAGCCCGGGTTTTGCACGTGTCGCAGAAGCTTTTTCAGGCTTCACCTATCTCTGCGGATATCCCGAGAGCGGACCGATGCATATCGGTTTTCCCATCGCGGATGCGACCACCGGGATTTTTGGCGCACTCGGAATCATTATGGCATGCTGGCACAAGGCAAAACATCCGGACGCACCGGGAGAAGTCATTGACTTATCCCTGGTCGAATCTATGTTTCGTCTGCTCGAGTTTCTCCCCATCGAATATGATCAACTGGGGCAGGTCAGAGAAAGATCCGGAAATCGAAGCCAGTATGCCGGCCCCAGTAACATATATCGCTCAAAGGACGGCAAATGGATTTCCGTCAGTGCGTCGGCCCAGTCAATTTTCGAAAATTTTGCCCATCAAATGGGTCGGCCTCAGTTGATTACCGATCCCCGCTTCGCGAGCAACATCGACAGGGTAAAAAATTCGGAAGAATTGGATGAGATCATTTCCGCCTGGTTCGCCGATCGGACGCAGAAAGAAGCCCTTGAGGAAATGAAGGCGGGCAGTGTCGCGGGTGGTCCGGTCTTCTCGATTGAAGACATCTTCAATTCCGAGCAGTTTAAGGCCCGCGACGCCATTATCAAGGTCGACGATCCGGAACTTGGGCCGGTGGCCATGCAGGCTGTCACACCGAAATACGCGAAGATGCCCGGCGCCGTTTCCCGTACCGGCCCGCGCCATGGCCAAGACACCGAGGATGTTTATAAATCCCTGGGGCTGAGCGAAAAAAGAATTTCTGAGCTTCGAGATAACGGGGTTATTTAATATCGTCAGGCCGATGCACAATCAACCTGCCAGTGGTTCGGTGCCACCACCAGGCTCCGGTCGACAGCAAACTTCCAAACGAAACTGAGATTTTAATCATGTCGGGTCTTTGCCGTTCTGTCGGTGGCAAGAAATAGCTTTGATTGGCTTCAAAATGCTTGTTACATGACCAATATAGGGCAAATATTTTCTGCAGGGAGTTCAAGAACATGATCCGCATAGCGGGAGTGACAGCAATCATAATGTGCATATTGTTCACTTCACTCGCCTTTGCCGAGGAGGGCCTGTCTACCCACCTACTCACGCACGATGGCATTGAACGCGTCTATCTGCGCTATGTGCCGCCAGCAGTGAGGCAGGCAGATGAGCCGGTCCAACTGGTCGTGCTGTTGCACGGCGGTGGCGGCGCTGGCGGCTCAATGATGCGTTACACCCGGTTCAACCGGCTCGCGTCGGAATCGGGCTTTATTGTAATATATCCCTCCGGCTTGAACCGGCACTGGAACGACGGCCGCGAACCCTATCAGGGTGTCGACGATGTAGGCTTTATTCTCAAGGCAATCCGCCAGACAATTGCCGAAACCGGCCGAGTCGACGAAAGCCGCATATTTGTCGCCGGTATGTCAAATGGCGGACATATGAGCCAGCGCTTGGCCTGCGAGCAGGCCGGGATTTTCGCAGGTGTCGCGGTCATCACAGCCCAATTCACACCAGAACTAATCGCAAGTTGCCGCCCGTCACGACCGCTTGCGGTCCTCTATCTCAACGGCACCGAAGACCCGCTCGTTCCCTATGACGGTGGCGCCATCGCCCCGAAATGGGGCTCCCGCGGGACAGCAACATCGACCGCCGAGACGATCGCCTTCTGGCGTCACCACAACCGGTGCGGCGAGATTCCGACGGTTACCCAGTTGTCTGATCTGGATATCAACGACGACACCCGTGTTGAACGGTATGACTGGCCCAACTGCGCGCCAACTGGGCCGCTCCGGCTTTACCGTATCGTCGGTGGGGGTCATACTTGGCCCGGAAAGATGCAATATCTGCCGCAAACCGTTATTGGCCGCACCTCCAACGACGTTGACGCCAACAGCCTGATCAACGATTTCTTCCGTTCGATCCGCTAGGGCAGATGCGCTCCAAGTTTAAGTCGATAGTGTCAATTCGTATAGATTTCAGATACGGCAAACAGCAGTCGGCCTGTCGGTGGTTCGGCGCCACCCATCGGCACCATTTACCTGTTCGCAACATGATCTCTTGGCCATTTTAAATCTGATTACTGCGATTATTCAGGACAGGCATTGTTTTCAATTCTCGACAACACATCGGCGCATTATTCTAACCTGATCGAGAATGTTATACTCCCCTACTTTATGTAATACGCTTCCATTGTCCCAGATTATCAGGTCGCCGGCTTGCCATTGATGGGTATATGTCGCGGACGGGTCTATTTTCAGGCTGTTTATTTCCTTCATCAGCTTTATGCCGGCTGGCCAAAACCTTTTGGAAATTCTCCAGGCATGATCACCGATAAATAGCGCAGGCCGGCCAGTTTCTGGATGGCGGCGGACAACCGGATGATATACAGCCCCATCTCGCAATCGCCGGCCCAAGACGCCCTTCCACCATTTCAACTGCGCAAGAAGCGGTAGTCGATCTGCTTCCGAGCGAAACCACTGCCACGGCATCCGCTGTTGCCTTGATGCCCGGGAAAGCTCAAAATTATGCTCTGCGTTCAGTGTCTCGAAAAAATCTTTCGTTTGCGCATCAAGGCTTTCATACAGCTGATACATATTTGCAAAATGGGTGGCTCCCTCACCTTCCGGGACCTGGATACCATATAGCACCGTCGCCCTGCTCGGCTGGCGCGCCCAGGATCCGTCGCTATGCCAATGGGTAGAGCCCGGATCCGGATGACGTCCGATGGGTTGCCCTTTCGCATCTACGTTACTGAGGTAATGTGCACGGTCGTTTTTGCTTGGATAATGTTGATTTTGCCAGAGCATTCTGCAGGGACCGAATAGTTGCGCGAACGTGACTTGCTGGTCTTCACTCAGATCCTGCTGTCGAAACAATAGGATTTGATGTTTAAAAAGCGCCTGCTTCAGATCTGACTTAATGACGTCCGAGATATGATCTGACATATCCAGTCCAGATACTTCGGCCCCGAAATTGTTAGAGAGCGGCGTATAATTCACTTCGTCTGAACATACAGGTCTATTTTCAGTCGATTTTACATCGTCGAAATTCATACCGCTCATACATTCCGTTCATCGCGTTCAATGACGCTAATACATAGCTATTCTACTGGCTGCGTGCCAGCCTTGTCAGTTATAACCAAGTTATCTGACTACCCTTTATTTAAATTTAGAAAGTCCAATGCCAAATATTGTTATACTGCGATCAGATTTTACTATTGCGTAGAAACTCTATCATGATCGTTACCGATTGATATAATAACTCAAAGTACGAACAAATCGAAGAAGCGTATATGAAACTCTTGAACAGCTTACTAGACGGTAAAGTTTCTGAATATCTAGTGGCTCCACAAATCGATGAACGCGGAAGCCTTGTTCCTGTTGATCTTTCAGAACTAAATTTTCCCATCAAACGCGTACTTGTCATAGGCGCTTCGGCAAATACCGAGAGGGGCGGTCATGGCCATTATCAAGGCCGTCAGTTCTTGATGCATGTTTCGGGCGTGGTTGAGGTCGAATTGCGGTACAAAGACAAAATTGAAGTTAAACAGCTCGCAAATTCCGGCGAGAGCCTGCTAATCGAGCCGGGAGTTTGGTCTGCCCAGAAGTACTCAGACGAGAATTCCGTACTAATGGTGTGTTGCGACACGGTATATGATGAGTCGGATTATTTTTATGAAATAGAGAGAATTTAAAATATGCGTATTGCTGTTCTGGGTGCCGGAATTATGGGGAGCAGTCTTGCCATCTTGTTGGCAAGGCGGGGAGCCGACGTCACTCTGTTCGACAAAGATGACGCGCCGATGATGGGGGCAAGTAGATGGAATGAAGGAAAAATCCATCTGGGTTATATATACGCAGGAGACCCGACATTAGCGTCGGCCCGTCATGTGCTATCTGGCGGCGTTTCATTTGCCCCGATTGTATCGGACATTCTGCAAACAGATATTCGATCATTTTCTACTGAGGAGGACGATATATTCGTTCTGCACCGAGATTCAGTTGTCGGTGAAGGCGAATTCAAGGATTATCTTAAAAAACTGGACGATCTGGCAGGATCTCACCCTGATGCCAAAAATTACTTTGGCAATTTGCCCGGCTGTAACTCGCGGCAGCTCAGCACAAAGGAGTTGGAGGCTATCGCTGATCCGGAAACGGCGGTGGCAGCGTTTCGCGTTCCCGAACGGTCTGTTCAGACAGAAACAATTGGAGACCTTTACAAAGCGGCATTGGCGGGAGATCGCAAAATTGACCTGAAAACTGGTTTCACTGTCACTGATGTTAAGCCCGAAGACATGGACAGCGGGTCCTGGCAGGTAACCGGGATCAAGGACACTGGTCAAGAAGTTCATGGGGGGTATGATTGCGTAATCAATGCCCTTTGGTATGGCCGGATGGATTTAGATGCAAAGGTGGGTCTTCCGCCAACGGGCATTTGGTCAAACAGATATCGGGTCTCACTCTTCATAAAAACAAAGAAACCTGTTGATACACCCAGCGCATTTATCGCCGTCGGGGCATTTGGCGATGTCAAAAATTACGACGGTCGTTCTTTCTACATGTCTTGGTATCCTGCCGGCCTGCTGATAGACAGCGCTGATGTTCTACCAAAAATGCCGGAGCCGCTGACGCACGAACAGAAAAATGTGATAATCGAAAATATTCGCTCCGGCATTGCGACAGTGCTAAATGGCACTGTCGACATATTTGATGCCGCGCAAGAAATTAAAGTCGAGGGCGGGTTCGTTTTCGCGCAAGGGAAAGGTTCTATCGCCAAGAGGTCCTCGACCCTACATTTCAGGGATAAATTCGGGATCAATCGAAAAGGAAGCTACTATTCAATCGATACCGGGAAATATTCTTCCGCTCCTGAGCTGGCTGCCATCATAACCAAAGAACTAATGGGATAACCGTCCGATGGAGTCCGTTGGCGAACCGCAACCAAGCAAAGTTGAAATGGCGGAAGCGCCCGAACAAAATGAAGATATACCCCTCGTTACCGCCTTGCTGCCCAGCTATAACGCGGAGGCATTTATCCGGGATACTCTGGATAGCCTGGTTGCTCAAAGCTGGCCGCGACTGGAAATATTGATCGGCGATGATTTCTCGACGGACGGAACACCCGCAATAATTCAAGAATATGCCGCGCGATATGAAAATATTCGGATTTTAAAGCGAGGCAAGAACCTCGGTTGGCTCGGAAATTGTAATGATTTGATGAAAAACGCGCGCGGCGAAATGATGTTTTTTGCCTTTCACGACGACGTCGTCGCCCCCGAATATGTGTCGTTGCTCGCTGAAGCCCTGCAGCGCGAACCCGGCGCAATCCTCGCTTATTCGGACATTGAACTGGTGGAGCCAGATGGGACAAGGGAATTTTTGACCTGCAAGGAGCTGTCCGGCGTTGAAAGCCCCACAAAGCGCGGATTGTTGTATGCGCAGCGGCGTTCAAGCTTTCATTGGTGGATCCCAAACCGAGGCCTTTTTCGCAGAAAGGCATATGACATAATTGGCGGTATTCAGAAGAACCAGTATGGTGAATTCAGCGCCGATTGGACCTGGTTATTGGCGATGTCACTATTGGGCGCATTTGTTCGTGTTCCCCAAACGCTTTGTTTTAAGCGGTACCAGAAAAGCAGCCTCAGTATCAACTGGCGCAGAACACCTGAAAAATACCGTGGCTTGGCGCACGCCGGAATTAGCGAGGTCATGAAAAGCGATCTTAACCCCATAGGGAAATCGATCATTTGCGGATATTTAAGGTACCGCATTGCTGGCTCAAAACTCAAGTCACTCCTAATTGGACAACAGAGCAACACCTAGCGATCTTTCCAAACTAAAATATGAGGGGCCAAAAGACATTTGCGCGCGAAGCAACGCATATTTGGCATTCCCAATCGGACTGAAAAACTGCCTGCCGGTGCTTCGAATCCGCATCTCGGCACTATTTCACCGATCCCCATTAAACCCTCAACTCAGCTTACAAGACAACTCTATTCCAGATGAGTACTTACTTCAAAGGCAGAAAGCTCTTCAAGATATTCAGGTAATGAAACAAGGCCGACGCAGGGCATCGCTCCGACAATAGGATATTCTCCTTTCGCAATTTTTTTGGCGAGAATTATTGCGGGGATTGTCGGTATCTGCGGTCCATCTCTATTCTTTGCAACAATAAACCAGCCAAGATGACGTGACTTCCCGTCATGGTCATACCCATCCAAAAGTATATGCATACCTCCGTCTGCAGAACCAAAGTAATTAAACCAATTACTGATCTTCAAAAGCGGTCCAGACAATCTCGGTAAATCGATAGGAATACCCAATCTAACCAACCAAGACATCATCCAGAGCCCCAAATGCAGGGGTGTGAGTTCTAATCCCGCAGAGAATTGAATTTTATCAACTCTATATGCCTTCGGTAGTAAATCGAGATCCGGAATATCACAATTGGCCATCCATCTATTGCCAATCTCCGGATAGCGTTGCAGGTAAAGATCTTGCCAGCCAAAAACACTTGGTTTGACACTCGAATACGGTCGCAATGGCTTACCAACATAACTTAAAATTCCTTTGGTTGTCGCCAATCCTCTTTCCGCTTTCTGTCCGGGACTAATTCCAAATTTCATAGATGTAATTTGTGAAAATTCCGGACCAAACTCCTTAAGAACTGCCGACGACAGCCCGGGCACAGTGCTCGCCCCACTGATTACGGGGATACCAGCATCTTTTGCACTTTGATCAAGTTCTGATATCCCGCAAACAAAATCCCGGCCGTCTGACAGGTCAATATACGGGATTGCTTCATCAATACACGTTTCGGCAATCGAATAGTCGGCCAACTGAAACGGCCCACACGTGTTTATGGCGGCGGATGGCTTCAGTTTCGCTAAATGTAGTTTTAAGTCACGGTATACATCAAATGCCGCCGCGCCGTGCCCCTGCCCCGGCAAGGTTTTTAGATGAAGATCAGCCAGAACCTTATTTCTGCCAGCGATGACGACTGGATATCCGGCCGCCGCGAGCGACATGGAAATCCGCTTCCCGAAGTTGCCGTATCCACCGAGAATTAGTATGGGTCGCATTTCATGTCCGTTATTGTGAAGGATCCTTCGTAGCCGAACATTTTTCCAAATAATGAGTGCTTAGTATGAGTCCACATCGCGAATTCAGTATCGGATAAAGGAATTTCTTCGGCGTAACCTTTACCTATTATCAAGGAGAACGGCATTGGAACGTTTACTCCCAAAAAGCGCCAAACATAGCCAAGATGGGATAGAATAACTTTGTTTTCCCACCATTCGCACCTAAAACGCCAGCCAAAGCCAAATCGCATGATTTCAATTACTTCGCCATTTGTTAGTGGCAACATCCTTGATTTAAAAAGAACAGATTTGCGTCCCTCGAAACTGAATACTCTGTCAAATTCCATGGTATTATCGTGGCGGGTTGCTTTGAAGGTAACTCGGACAGGAACGTTCTTGCCTGGATAAGGTACCAGCAAACCGCTCATACGGGCAAAAAGCCCCAATACAGGATTTACAAATGTGTTTAAATGCCCTGCAACAGTTACGCTATCTTCGGAATAGGATCTCACCGCATAATGAGCCCTCATGACGGGCGGAAGTTTTGGCCAGTCGTCTCCAAAAACCTCTTTGAAAACCGGATTTTCCTTATTCCTTATTTCCAGGTTTTGTAATCGGGGAATTCCAAGGATTTTGAGAAGTGTATTCCTTGCAAGTTTCATGACCGGGTAGAGAAAACGCGCAATTGCGGGTGATTTAAACAGCAGAGCATTCATACGGTTATACCAACCGCGATTACTTCCCAGAAATGCCATCATTTGAAGCGCATTTCGGCCGTGGTAATTCCTGCCGCCATATCTAAGAACCATACCCTCATCAAGATCGATTCTTTGATCCAGGATTTCCAGGTAGAGGGGGTGCTTAGTCTCCTCACGGGCATTCACTAATCTTAACGGTCCGACAGCCTCCTTTATTCGAAGGGACTGAGCCGCCAGAGTGCAGATTGGACAATCACCGTCATAGACGAACCACACACCCTTTGATAAATCAATATTCTTGTTATCACTCATCGCCTGTATATCTAAGCCATGGACTATCTCTTCATCAAATGGATTCATATCGTTTCGGCAACAATATTGTTCGGAACGGGGCTTGGGAGCGCGTTTTATCTTTTCGTCGCCGTAAAAAGCAAGAATATCGACGCTATAACTTTTGCGACCTTTTGGGTCGTGATAGCCGACTGGATATTTACAACGCCGGCATTTATCATTCAGATAATGTCTGGGTGGATGTTAACACGCCAACTCGGGTTTGAACTCAACGAGCCGTGGTTAGTGGCCTCATTCATCCTCATTTCAATTGCTGGCGCCTGTTGGCTTCCCGTTCTCTGGATACAGTACCAACTACGCAATACCGCAAGTGAAGCACAAAGTAGAAACACCCCTCTTTCTCACATCTTTCACAAATTGTTCCGTTGGTGGATCAGTCTGGGCGTTATCGCCTTCACTTCGTTTCTGGTTATATTTTACCTGATGATCGCAAAACCGGATATTTAATGCCCTAGGTCAACGTACTATCTGACCGCCGGCAGGGCGAATTTACTCCTGCACACCATTTGCGCGGCTCATGCAAAGAACTAGAGATTGCAACTGTTGTATCTAATATGTGCAGCCATCTGTTTCTCGGTCATGGCATTAGATCCATAATCTGAACGAAGACTTTAGATGAAGCCTTACCACGACGAAATGGTCACCGTTTTGTGGTGCACAGAAGCTATTCGACGCTAGAAAATTTATTGAGCCATATTCTTCAGAAAATTCCATAGGAAACAACTGCAACCAATGGATCAAGGCAATTCCAGTTAAAAAACTGACCTCTATCCCTCAACGCATACAAATCAAGCCCTAAAAGAATTCAGCCGACTTCAAACCAAAATTTCAATTTGCACTTGAAGTATCCAATTTCATAATGTATATAAAAAGTGATTAATCACTCACTAATGGGATTTGAAATGACGGTAAATGCAGAAATACTTAACGGAAAACTCAATGAACTGTCTGAGATCATTGATGTCGCAACAAGCAAACTGACTGAAGGAAATATCCCGGCAGCAATGCAAAACTTTTTCAAGGCTATTGAACTCAAGCGCCGAATTGCGGTACTGCGCGCGGAAGTACGCTTGAGTTCGACGGGAGACAAGAGCCGGAACATATCCAACGCTTTCAAGACCAGCCTCGAAAAAATTGAAATGAAATTCACAGAACTTCGCCGTCTCACCCGCCAAATGATTGCCAATGACCTATGGGTTCCCCTCTACTCCTGAAACATGTCTTCTCACCCGTCAACTCATGGAACGACCGGAAACCTGAGCCGAAAAAGACCAGACTCCCTCACAGGGGGCATTAGTGAAATTTTTTGACTAAATTCGTAGTAACATTGAACAATCTTCAGTAGAAATTAGTCAAGTAAAATTATTATTAGTCCAAGAGAACGAGCTGCTACCTGAGCATAATTGTTCCATTTTAAAGATAAATGAAATGGTTGAGCAATTTCCAAAGATTTTCAGTCGAGTATCAGGAGATACCGATCGTTTAAATTTTGAGGCCGTATTATGCAGGAAAGAAAAATCAAAACCCGAAATAAAATTTTCGCTTCAGCCTTGAAACTTTTCATCGAAAAGGGCATCGATGCGACATCGACCAAGGAAATAACGGAGGGTGCTAGCGTCGCAGAGGGCACCCTATACCGGCACTTTGCAAGCAAGGATGAGTTGGCATGGGCCCTTTTTCAGCACCACTATGGAAATATCGCCAGTGAATTATTGAAGGCCAGGCGTAAGTCAACGGATTTGCGGGAGACCGTAGAATCCACGGTGTACGCTTTTTGCAAATTGGTGGACCATGCGCCCGATGCCTTCCGTTATTGCATGCTATCACAGCATGACTTTCTCGATCGTGTGGCCCAGAATGAAGGCAACCCCGTGTTGGTTATTCGGGGCATCATCGTTGACGCGATCGAAGCAAAACAAATTCCCGCAGGCGATCCCGATGTGATCGCTGCCATGTCTCTCGGCGTGGTAATGCAGCCAGCGACCTTCCACCTATACGGACGTCTAGCAGATCCGCTGATTAACTATGCGGATGAGTTTATTGAAGTGATTTGGCTCATCCTGAACGCTCGGGAGAAAAAGCAATGATCCGATCTAGTCTGTTCAACCTATCGTTCTATTTGTTCACTTTCTTTGCAATTCTTTTCCTGGTCCCACTCATTTTTCTTCCGGGTAGAAGACTTTTGATGAAAGGTGCAAACTTATGGGCAAAAGGGTGTCTTTGGCTCCTTAAATGGATAGGTGGAATTTCGATCAAGTTTGACGGAAAACGACATCTTCCCAAAAGCGGCCCATATTTGATTGCAGCGAAACATCAATCTGAGGTGGACGGGATAGCCATACTGGCGACCATACCAAATGTCGTAACAATCGCCATGCAGGAACTAGGCCGATATCCTGTTTTTGGCCGGTTAATGAAAAAGATGCAGATGATCCTTGTCGATAGCGATGGTGGCGTAAAGTCACAAAATAGCCTGACTATTCGCGCAGACAAGGCCGTCTCAAGTACGCGTCCTATTCTGATTTACCCGGAGGGCCGTCTCGTGCCAGTCGGAGAAAAATCTAATTACAAATCCGGCATCTATCATCTCTATGATGATTTTTCATTACCTGTCGTACCTGTTGCGACAAATATCGGCCTGCGCTGGCCACAGCGAAAATTCCGGAAACAACCAGGAACCGCCACGATTGAATTTCTGCCTCCCATCTTCCCCGGGCTTGAGAAACAGGAATTTATGGAATTGCTGTCAACTCGTGTTGAAAGTCGTAGCAATGAACTCGCGGGTTTAACTTCTGTAGGAAAGGAATTGTCTTATGTCTAGTCAATTTGCCTTGCTCAAGAAGAAGCGTTTTCTACCCCTATTCGTGGTTCAGATTCTTGGCGCCTTCAATGACAATATATTCAAGAATGCGATGATTATTCTGTTCACCTATCGTGCCGTTGATAACTCTGGCGTGGATGGCGAGATTCTGGTGACATTGGCTGCAGGAATATTCATTCTTCCCTTCTTCCTATTTTCTGCGCTTGCAGGCCAGATTACCGACAAATATGAGAAATCAGCACTTGTCCGTATAATTAAATTTGCCGAAATCATAATAATGATGGCCGGGGCGATTGCCTTTTATATCGGCGACAGCTGGGCCCTGATGACGGTGCTCTTTTTCATGGGGGTACAAAGCACATTTTTTGGTCCGCTCAAATATGGGATTCTTCCGGAGCATCTGCGCGAGGAGGAATTGGTCGGCGGCAATGCCCTCATTGATGCAGCAACTTTTCTCGCCATATTAGGCGGGACTATTGGCGGAAGTCTCCTCATTCTCCGGGATCAGGGTGAGTTATTTGTCACGCTAGTGATTATCGCGGTCGCCCTCTCTGGTTGGTTAGCAAGCCTCAAGATACCAAGAGCAGGCGTCGGCGACGCCACCATCAGCGTCTCCGCGAATATCGTAAAATCCAGCTATCAGATCATTAATCATTCCCGGAAATCCCGACCTGTCTTCCTGTCCGTCCTAGCTATTTCCTGGTTCTGGCTAATTGGCGCTGCGCTGCTTATCCTGCTACCGATTATGGTACGCGAAGCTTTCAATGGTGACGAAACCGTCGTAACCTTTCTGCTTTGCGCCTTTTCCATCGGAATCGGCATCGGATCCTTGATGTGCAACAAGCTGTTGAAAGGAGAGGTGAGCGCTAAATTTGCGGCTTTATCCCTTCTTGTCATGACGGGTTTCCTGATTGACCTCAGCTTCGCCGTCCCGGCATTCTTCTCAGCCAAGGAAACGATAAATTTTAGTACCTTTTTAGTGAGCGGTGGTGCCCGCGTCTTTTTGGATCTCGGCGCAATATCCATCTCTGCCGGTATTTTTGTAGTACCGCTATTTGCTCTTATTCAGGAAAAGGGGGACAAAGAACACCATGCGCGCATCATTGCATCGCTGAATATTATCAATTCTCTGGCAATGGTTCTGTCCTCCCTTGCTATAATGGCCTTGTTTGCAATTCACGCCAGCTTTTCGACCATTCTCCTAATACTAGCCGGGTTCAACCTTATCGCCGCTTTCTATGTGTCCTCCAAGGTCGGCGATTGCACCCTGAAAAGACTTTTGGCTTCCCGCAGCACAGAAAGGAACCATCGGTCATGAAGAAAACAATGATTCTAATCCTCCTGATCGCCCAGTTTATGATTTTGCCCGTGAACACTTCAATAGCGAAGGATGAGCGCAATCTGGGTCTAGTAATTCTTGTTCACGGACTTGCCAGAAGCAGTAATGCCATGTGGTTGATTGGCCAACGCCTTGAAAAAGCGGGATATCGCACCTGCGCGATTGACTATCCCTCTATGACTGAAAGCATAGAAAATACTCAAGCAACGATATCTTCCGAGATTGAAAGATGCATAAAATCGAATAACACAGCTGAAATTGTTCACTTTGTTACCCACTCGCTCGGCGGTCCGTTGGCACGCGATTATCTTTCTTCCGCACCCCTTAAGAACATGGGGCGCATGGTCATGCTTTCCCCCCCAAACCATGGTAGCGACCTTGTTGAACATTTCGGTCACTGGAAATATTTCCGGTCTGTTCTCGGACCTATTGCTTCCGAGCTAACAGCTGATCATAGTTCCTGGCTCGCCCATTTACCCGTGCCTAACTATGAGATTGGCGTGCTGGCTGGAAACTATACCTTTAATCCAATCGCCGCTTACCTTCTTGATGGGAAGGACGACGGTGCCGTCACAATCGAGGATATGAAACTGGAGGGAATGGCCGACTTTATGGAAGTATCAGCGACCCATGTCACCATTCGATACTCTTCAATCGCCAGCAGACAAATATCGTACTTTCTGAATCAAGGGCACTTTGCTGATTAATTACTCAAGGAAGGGGACGCATGTCGCGATACAACCATCTGTTAAGACAAATCCGAAGTGTAATGGAGTAATTTAATGCAAGATGTTTTCATTACAGCCGCGGGAGGATTTTTACCCGGAGAGCCTGTTTCGAATGACGACATGGAAGAATATCTTGGGTTTATTCATGGCAAAGCTTCTCGCTGTGGAAAAATGATCCTGCGTCAAAACGGCATTCAAAGTCGGCACTATGCGCTTGATAAAAGTGGTACCCCAAACTACAGCAATGCCGAAATGGCTTCGAATGCGGTTCAGCAGACACTTAATAGGTCGAGAATTTCGAAGGCTAATATAGATTTCCTCTCTGCGGCGACAACACAGGGGGACATGCTCGTTCCGGGATTCGCCAGCCTAGTCCATCATATATCTGGGCTCCCTCCCATGGAAATTGCAAGCTTTCAAAGCGTATGCGCAAGCGGCATGATGGCACTCAAAAACGCGTTCCTTAATGTACGGGCCGGAGAAAAGAGGGCCGCGATCTCCTGCGCAAGCGAATTCTCCAGCCGCTGGTTTCGCCCTGGCTTCTATGAAGAGTATTTAGACAATTCGGGACAAACCGACTTGTCGAGCGATGCCGAATTTCTTCGCTGGACATTGTCCGACGGAGCTGGCGCATTGCTGCTTGAGTCTGACCTTAAAGACGATGCAGAGCTCTCGCTGAAGCTCGATTGGATTGATCTGTGTTCATATGCTGACAGATTTGATCCCTGTATGTATGCCGGCTCATCAAGCAACGATATTCGACAAGTTCAAGCCTGGTCGTCCTATTCTTCACCAAGCGAAGCCTCCGCACAGGGCGCAATAATGCTGAAGCAGGATTTCGACTTGCTGTACCGCATGTTTCCAACCTGGGTAGGTCATTACCTTTCACTTGTCGAAAACGGGAAAATTACACCCGATGAGGTAGATTATTTTCTTCCCCATTATTCCGCCCATTCATTAAAGCAGCGAATGATTAAAATGTTACAACAGACCGGAGCAATGATCCCGGAGAACAAATGGTTCAATAACCTGGCTCAGATCGGAAATACGGGTTCAGCCTCAATCTACCTGATGATTGAAGAGTTATTTCGTTCCCAAAGCCTTTCTGACGGAGACCGCATCTTATGTTTTGTTCCGGAAAGCGGACAGTGCATCGTTTCGTTTATGCAACTTACGGCGGTTAGAAGGGAGCGTTCAAAATGACTAGTAAAGTTCAAGTTCAATCTGTTTTGAGACGCCTGGTAACAGTCTGG
>SWBZ01000992.1_pt1 | contig 72759 bp, 65 predicted proteins | sample 4693031 | NCBI WGS metagenome assembly SWBZ01 (sample SAMN10267274, study PRJNA491770) | bioreactor metagenome | isolation source: DHS bioreactor inoculated with | place: Japan: off Shimokita Peninsula
CCCCCCCCTGCGTGAATGCAATAATCGAAAAGGGCATAAAACGCGTCGTCGTCGGGGCAGGCGACCCCAACCCCAGGGTCTGCGGGAACGGTTTTTCCATCCTGAGGGACGAGGGCGTCGAGGTCGTCCCGTTCATACTCGAAGAAAAAGCCCTTGAGTTAAACGAGGCGTACAATAAATACATAACCACGGGGCTGCCCTTCGTTACGCTTAAGCTCGCGGCAACGCTCGACGGCAAGATAGCCGCCCACACGGGTGATTCCAAGTGGATAGGGAGCGAGAATCAGAGAAAGCTCGCGCACAGGCTGAGAAGCGCTTCCGATGCCGTCGTAGTAGGCGTTGGGACTGTTCTAAAGGACGACCCGAGGCTGGACGCGAGGCTCCCCGGCCGCGAGATCCGCCAGCCCGTGCCTGTGATTCTCGACAGAACGCTCCGCACGCCCCCCCGGTCGAGCGTTTTCAGCACCCACGGCACCGTGATAATCGCAACCGTTAAGCCGGCAGATCCAGCGAAGAAAAAGCGCCTCGAAGAGGCCGGGGCCCACGTGCTCGAAATCGGGCACGACAGGAACGGCCTTCCCGACATGAAAAAGCTCATGCGCGAGCTCGCGCGAAACGAGATCGTAAGCGTTCTCATAGAGGGAGGAGGAAAGGCGGCGGCAAGCGCCCTCGAGGCGGGCATAGTAGACAAGATAGCCTTTTTCTACGCGCCCAAAATCCTGGGCGGCGACGGCGTCAGCATGATAGACGGGCTCGGGATCAAAAGCGTAAAGAACGCGATACAAATACACGATATTAAAATTACGAAGCTCGGCGAAGAGCTCATGGTCGAGGGCAGTTTAAAAAAGAAAGAGGCGAGAAGATGAACGTCCTTCCGGCCACCGACGAGGCGGTCAAAGACAGAATCGGTCTTTTCGGGGGCACCTTCGACCCTGTCCACTTCGGGCACCTCCGGGCAGCAGAAGAGATAAGGGAGACGCTTGACCTCAGCCGCGTATGGTTCGTTCCTTCGGCCATACCGCCGCATAAAGATAAGGATATCACTCCTTCTGTTCACAGGCTCAAAATGCTCGAGATCGCGGTCGAGCCGAACCCGTTTTTCGGCATTAATACATACGAGATAGAGAAGAAAACGACTTCATATACCATCGAAACGCTCCGGCATCTCACCTCCACACACCCCGACGCCGAATTTTTCTTCATAGTCGGAAGCGAGCTCTTTTCGCGTATAGAAACGTGGAAGGCCTACAATGAGCTCTTTACTCTTTCGAACTTCGCAGTCATCGGAAGGCCTGGCCAGGACGACGGTTTCCCGTCATTACCGCTTGCCCTTAAAAAGGATTTTAGTTATCATAATAGTGAAGGTAACGTGATATCATACATTAACAGCCATTCGAAAATAATAGCTTTCACCCGCTTCCAGGGGCTTGAAATTTCTTCAACAGAAATAAGGACTTATGTAAACGAAGGCGCGTCCGTAAGGTACCTCGTCCCGGACGGCGTCGCCGGATATATAAGCGCACACAAACTCTACGACACGGAGGCAGCCCTATAAATTCCAAAAAGAAAGCACTAGCCCTTGCCCACGCTGCATGGGAGAAGAACTCCGAAAATCCCGTGCTCATGGATGTCAGAAACAAAAGCGACGTAACCGATTATTTCCTCGTGTGCAGCGCCAACTCCACGAGGGGCGTAAAAACCATAGTAGACAATATAGAAAAAAAGCTCGACGAGCTCGGCCAGAAGATAATCGGCATAGAAGGCTACGCCGAGGGCAACTGGGTGCTCGTTGACTCGGCGGACGTCATAGTGCACGTCTTCTACGAGCCCTACCGTAAATTCTACGACATCGAGAGCCTCTGGAGCGACGCTCCCCGGCTGAAACTTGCTTTCGAGCAGGCCATACCCGGCAGGACAGGTTCTTACGATCAAGCCCAGATCGTAGAATAGATATTCCGGTAATCTACGTATTCAGGTTGGAATAATATTAATTTGGGAAAGTTCGCTCCGGCAGGTAAAGCTCCGCCCTATATTCGTTCCGCTCAGGAAAAGGTAAGTAAAGGTGAGTCGAACGGGGGAACCAGTCCCCCGCTCCTTTTTACTGGCCTTCTTTTATTCCGCGTCTTCTGATGAATGCGGGAATCTCGAACTCGTCGTCCCCGATGTCGGTCGGGATCTTGGTAACTATCTTTCCGAACCGCTGGGCCGCCCGCGCGCTCTGAATTCCGGTAGCGATTACGGTAAGCTGCACTGCTTCCTTGAAGTCCGGGTTTACGACGAGACCGAAGATGAGGTTCACGTCCTCGTGAGCCCTGTCCTTGATGTAATTACAGGCATCATTCAGCTCTTCAATGCCGAAGTCGGGAGAAGCGGTAACGTTCAAGAGTATGCCCGTCGCCCCCTCTATCGAAATATCTTCGAGGAGCGGGCTGGTTATGGCAGCTTCGGCCGCCTCTATGGCCCTGTTGCTGCCCTCGGCATAGCCGGTGCCCATAAGGGCCTTCCCGCCGTTCTCGCCCATGATGCTCTTCACGTCCGCGAAGTCCACGTTGATGTAACCCGTGCCGGTGATGATGTCCGATATGCCGCGTACGGCCTGGTGGAGCACCTCGTCGGCGCGCGTGAAGGCGTCGAGTATCGACACCTTGTGCACTTCGGTGAGCCTGTCGTTGGGTATTACGATGAGCGTGTCTACTTCTTTTTCGAGATTTTCTATCCCCTCGAGGGCCTGCCTGTTTCTCTTCTGACCTTCAAAACCAAAGGGCTTCGTCACAACGCCTACGGTGAGTGCGCCAACATCCCTCGAAGCCTGCGCGAGAATCGGGGATGCCCCCGTGCCCGTGCCGCCGCCCATGCCCGCGGTTATGAAAACCATATCCGCGCCTTCGAGCGCTTCGGCTATTTTAATCTGATCTTCGATAGCAGCTTCGCGCCCAAGGTTGGGGTTGCCACCCGAACCGAGACCCTTGGTCGTTCTGTTGCCTATCTGGATTTTTGTGTGTGCGAGGGATTTCCTTAAGTCCTGTGAGTCCGTGTTGGCTACTATAAATTCAACGCCCTGAAGACCCCTTTCGATCATGGCGTTTACTGCGTTTCCGCCGGCTCCGCCGGCACCTATTACTTTTATTTTTGCTTTCTGTTCCAAGCCTGTATCTTCAAGCTCAAAATTTGCCATATATGGGAACCCTCCTCGGTGCTACGTTAATCCATTTTAACCTAAAAAAACTCCTGAAACCAGTTTTTCATGCTATCAAATATTTTTTTGAACACATTCTCGTCCCTTATGCGGAGCTTGTTGTCCCCTTTGTATTCGACGCCGTACAAAACGAGCCCGACTCCAGTCGAATAAACCGGGTTGGCGATAATGTCCGTAAGGCCGCCTACATCCGTCGGAATGCCCATCCTGACGGGCATTTCGAGTATCATCTCCGCAAGCTCCACGGTGCCGTTCATTATAACGCTGCCGCCTGTGATGACCGCCCCCGCGGGCATCATATCCTCGAGGCCCGACTTTTTTATCTCCCTTTTTACGAGCGAAAAAATCTCGTCCATCCTGGGCTCGATAACCATGGCGAGGTCCTTACGCGATATCTTCCTGAAGTGCTTCCCGCCGACGCTCGGGACCTCAATCATCTCGTCAGGGGAAACCATGTCGGCGATAGCCGTCCCGTATTTCTCCTTTATCCTTCTCGCTTCGGCAAGGGGCGTCGAAAGTCCGAGGGCTATGTCCCTGTCTATGTTGTCCCCGCCGAGGGTCACGTTCTCCGTATACCTTATGCTGCCGCCTATGAATATCGCTATGTCCGTCGTTCCGCCGCCGCAGTCGATGAGGACGACGCCTATCTCCTTTTCGTCGTCGGTAAGGACGGCCTCGCTCGACGCGAGCTGCTCGAGAACGACGTCCGCGACGTCCATCCCCCCGCCGTGAATGCATTTTACGAGGTTCTGCGCGGCGGTCACCTGCCCCGTCACTATGTGAACCTTTGTTTCGAGCTTTATGCCGTAAATGCCTATCGGGTCCTTTATGCCGCTCTGGCCGTCAATGAGGTATTCCTGCGGAATCACATGAATTATTTCCCTGTCCGCCGGTATAAGAACGGCGTTTGCGGATTCGATAACCCTTTCTACGTCCTTTTTAGAGACCTCGCGGTCACGGATCGTTATCATCCCGTGGCCGCTTATGCCCTTTATATGCCCGCCGGCGATGCCGACGAACACTGTCCTTATCTCGCAGCCGGCCATGTGCTCGGCTTCCTCTACGGCATGCTTAACGGACTGTATGGTGTTGTCTATGTTTACGACTACGCCGCGCTTGAGGCCGTAGGACGGATACGTTCCGACTCCTATTATTTCGACCTCTCCTGTCTTGGGATTGACTTCGCCGACGATTGCGCAGATTTTGGTTGTCCCGATATCGAGACCTACTATTACATCTCTATCGCTACCCATCCTGTGCTCCAGCACTCTTTTCCGGCTGTCTGAAATTCACGACCCCTTTCGAGCCCGAGCTCACGTTGATATACGACTCCGAAAGGCCGAGAGTGTCAGAATACCTGAGTATCTTTTCCAGATTGTCCCACTTCTCGGCTATCTTGTCTCTGTCGAATTCAATTCTTAGTTTATCGTTCGTGAATACGTTTATTCCGTAAAGGGAATCGACGTGGACCTCCGATATGCTATCCCACTTCAGCGTGCTGCTGTTTTTGGATAATTCCAGGATATCGAGGGCCTCTTTCAGTAGTTCCGGGTCCTTTATACCTTCGCCGATAAGGACCGGAAAATCAAGACCGAGATCGAAATTTCCGGTGTCGAGCACCTGCCCGTCCCGGCTCATGTAAAGGGGCTTTCCCTCTTCCCCGAGCACTATGCAGAAAACCTCTGCTTCCTTGATGTCGATGTGAACTTTTTTGGGAAATTCCTTTACGACTTCGACGGTGCTTATCCAGCGGTTTTTCTTTATGTCTTCCTCGACCTGGTCCTCCAAAAAGAAAATACTGCTGATGCCTTCCCTGATTCCGGAGCGCTTTATTATCTCCTTCGAAGTTATACGGTTGTTGCCCGTGACCACCACCTCCTCGACGGTGAACATGCCGAGGCGGAGCGTAACGTAGCAGGCCGCCGCTATCGCCGCTATGACGACGAAAACGGAGGCCGCAATGATAATCTTTTTCCAGGCGAATCCGCTGTTCTCTTCCAAAACTATTTCTTCCCTATGATCCGGACCTCGGTTTCGAGGGTTATTCCCCTCTTTTCCCGCGCCTCTTTTTTCGCCGTCTCTATAAGAGAAAGCACGTCGCTCGCGGTCGCGCCGCCGGCGTTGACAATAAAATTCGCGTGGAGCTCCGAAAAGCGCGCCCCGCCAATGCCGTATCCCTTGAGGCCGAGCTCTTCGATGAGCCTCCCGGCCGCTATATCGGGCGGGTTCTTGAATATCGAGCCCGTGTTCGACATCTTGATCGGCTGGGTCCGGCTTCTTTTTTCCATGTATTCCTTAACGTTCTTCTCGATCTCTTCCTTGTCGCCGGGTTTGAGGCCGAATTCGGCCCTCGTAATCACGCACCCGGCCGGAAGATGGCTCTTCCTGTATTCGAACTTTATGTCTTCCCTTTTAATTTCTATTTCGTGCCCGTCTAGCCATACCCACACGCGCGTAAGCGAGTCCTTTATCTCACCCCCGTTCGCCCCGGCGTTCATGAATACCCCGCCGCCTACCGTCCCCGGTATGCCGGCCGCGAATTCGAACCCCGTGAGCCCCGCCTTTATAGTCTTGTTGAGTATCGCTCCGAGTATGGCCCCCGTCTCTGCGTGGACCGTCCCGTCTTCCCTTATTTCTATGTTCCTGAGTCTGGTAGTCGATATGACTACGCCGTTTATCCCGCCGTCGTAGACGACGGTGTTCGAGCCCGCTCCGAGGACCACCCATGGTATATCCGAGCCCGAAAGTATGTCGAGCAGCCTGCACAGCTCGGCGACGCTGCCCGGGGTGACAACGAGCTCCGCCTCGCCGCCCACCCTGAGCGAGGTATACCTGCTCATCGGGTAGTGCCGCACGACCTCGCACCCCATTTCCTGAGCGCTCTCCGCGAAGGCTCTCATCCGATTTCCTCTGCTATCCTTTCCGAGACCATCCATACGTTTCCGGCCCCCAGCGTTATTACTACGTCTCCGGGCTTCACGGCCTTCATCACTGTGGTAACGATATCCTCTCCGCTGCCGTTCGAATAGAAAACATTCTTATGCCCGGATTCTTTTAGTGATTCGTAGAGCGCCTTCGACGACACGCCCTCTATGGACTCCTCGCCGGCGGGATAAATGTCCAGTAAATACAGCATATCCGTGTTTAATAGTGCGCGTGTGAAATCGTCGAACAAAAGGCTCGTTCTCGAATACCTGTGCGGCTGGAATATGGCGACTATCCTCCCGAGCCCCGAATCCTTTACGGCGCTCAGCGTGGCCCTTATCTCGTTCGGATGATGGGCGTAATCGTCGAGGACGAGAACGTCCTTTCCCTGGCCCTTTATCTGAAGCCGCCTGTCTATGCCGCTGAATTCGGCGAGCCCTTCCTTTACCTGCTCGAACGTCATCCCGAGCTCCATCCCGACCGCTACGGCCGCAAGGGCGTTCAGGGCGTTGTGCATCCCGGGGACGTTAAGTGTTATTCTCCCGAGCGGCTGGCCGTCCAGGACGACGTCGAATTCGGTTTTGAAGCCGCTTATTTCGACGTTCTCGGCGCGTAGAGAGGCGTCCTGGTTAAACCCGTACGTGACCGCCCTTTTTTCGAAGGACTCCGCAATGCGCCTGACGTTCGGGCAGTCAGTGCACAGGACGGAAAGCCCGTAGAACGGCACCTTGTTCACGAAATCCGTAAACGCCTTTTGTAGCACATCGAACGTCTTGTAATGGTCGAGGTGCTCCTCGTCTATATTCGTCAGGACAGATATCACGGGCGAGAGGAGGAGAAAAGAGCCGTCGCTCTCGTCCGCCTCGACGACCATGAAGCTCCCCTTTCCGAGACGGGCGTTCGTGCCCATCGTCTTTACCTTCCCGCCGACCACTATCGTCGGGTCGAGTCCTCCGTGAGAAAGGACGGCCGAAACCATCGATGTCGTTGTCGTCTTGCCGTGGCTCCCGGCGACCGCTATGCCGTAACGGAGCCTCATCAGCTCTGCCAGCATCTGCGCCCTCGGGATGACGGGAATTCCCGCCCTCCTGGCTTCGACGACCTCGGGGTTCCGCTCGTTTACGGCCGAGGACACGACGACTACGCCCGCCCCTTCCACGTTTTCGGGGCTGTGGCCTATGGCCACCTTCGCCCCGAGCTCCTTTAATCTTTTTACAGTGGCGGACTCCTTCATGTCGGAGCCCGTTATCGTATATCCCATGTTTATAAGGACCTCGGCTATGCCGCTCATTCCTATGCCGCCGATGCCCACAAAATGTATTCGCTGAATTCTTCCGTACACTAATTCACTCCTGCCAGCATATATATCCGGTCGACTATATCGGAAGCCGCTCCCGGCCGCCCGAGCAGAAGAGCCGCCCGGGACATCCTATCTAGTTTGTCTTTCTGAAACACGTTGGTCAATGCCTCCCGGAGATTGCCGGGCTCGGCCTCACTGTCACGCATAACGATGGCCGCGCCGGTCTTTTCGAGGGACCGCGCATTTGCCATCTGGTGATCGTTAGTGGCGTAGGGGTAGGGTATAAGGAGCGACGGCTTTCCGAGCGCCGTAATCTCGGCGACGGTTCCCGCGCCGGAGCGCGCTATGACGAAATCCGCCTCGGCGTAGCTCCCCGCCATGTCGTCTATGAATGGCATCACGCGCGCCGGGATGCCGTAGCTTTCATACGCCTTTTTCACGGATTCGACGTCCTTTGCGCCCGTCTGGTGAATGACGGACAAGTCGCTCCTCCCGAGCATCGACAGCGCCTCGGGGACGGAAACGTTAAGCCTCCGCGCGCCCTGGCTCCCGCCGAAAACGAGTATCGTAAGCCCTTCCGGGTTTTTGCCGCCGGGCTTTCCCGTGAGGATATCTCTCCTTATTGGGTTACCCGTCAGGACGACCTTCCCGCCGGGGAAAAACGCCGCCGCGTCGTCGAAAGTGGTGAACACCTTCTTTACGAACTTCCCGAGAATGCGGTTCGCGATTCCGGGATAGGCGTTCTGCTCGCATATCGCAGTCGGCACGCCGCGTAAAGACGCCGCCAGCACCATCGGCCCCGAAACATAACCGCCCACACCCAAAACGACGTCGGGTTTAAATGACTTCAGAATCGACATCGACTCGGATACGCCGGTTATCGCCGCGAAAACGGCCTTTACGCTCCTAACCATTCCGCTCCCCTTCATCCCCCTTGCGGTTATGTGCTCTATCTTGTATCCCCTTTTCGAGAGAATCTCGTTTTCGAGGCCGGTCCTGGTGCCTACGAACAGCACTTCGTTGGAGGCGTCCCTCCCGAGAATCTCTTCGGCGACGGAAACAGCCGGGAAAATATGCCCGCCCGTGCCGCCGCCGGCTATTATTACCTTCATCTCGCACCCGAGCGCGAGACATTCAATATTATTCCTATGGCCGAGAGGCACACGATAAGCGACGAGCCCCCGTAGCTGATGAAAGGCAGCGTGAGACCCTTGGTCGGGAAGAGCCCTACCGCAACGGCCATGTTGATGCCCGCCTGAATCGCTATGAGCAAAACGCAGCCGAAAACGAGATAGCATCCGAAGAGGTCAGGCGCGCGGAGCGAAACCCTGAGGCTCCTTATGAAGAGGACCGCGAATCCCGCGATTACGAGCGCTATGCCGATAAAGCCCAGTTCCTCGCCTATTATTGAGAATATGAAGTCCGTATGCGCCTGCGGAAGGAAGAAGAGCTTCTGCGAGCTGTCGCCGAGCCCCGTGCCGTACACGCCGCCCATCGCGAAAGCTATGAAGGACTGTATCGCCTGATAGCCCGAGCCCAGCGGGTCCTGCCAGGGGTCCATGAACGACGTGACGCGGTTCATCCTGTAGCCCTTCGTTATGATCGCGATTACGAGGAATATGACCGATATGACGCCCACGGGAACCAGGTACTTCATCTTCACGTCGCCGATGAACAGCATGCCGAAAAGTACTGTCAGCATTATCGTCGCGCTCCCGAAATCCGGTTCGAGAAGGACAAGCAGCACGTAGACCCCCGCGATAAGAACGTGCGACGCGAAGCCGACGACGAAGTTATCGAGCTTGTCCCTTTTCTTTGTGAGAGAGTGCGCCAGATAAAAGACGAGTATGTATTTTGCGATCTCGGACGGCTGGAACGTGAAGAACCCTATGTCTATCCACCTCCGCGCGCCGCCCACTTCCTTGCCGATGCCCGGTATCAGGACGATTATCAGCATGAAGAGCCCGAAGAGATAGGCCGGGTAAACCAGCTTCCTAAGGAGCTTGTAATCGATACGCATAAGGACGAGCATCGAGAGAATGCCGATCGCCAGATATATGGAATGACGTATAAGGAAATAATTCGCGTTCCCGTACATCTCGAGCGAGTAGACCGAGCTCGTGCTGTAGACCATGAGGACACCCATCGCCGTCAGAAACGCGGCCGAGAGGATAACCCCCACGTCGTAACTGCCACCCTTCGCCGAATTAAATATTCCTAACAATGTCCTTGTACCTCCTTCCTCTTTCTTCGTATGAGCCGAACATGTCAAAGCTCGAGCATGCGGGCGAGAAGAGCACGGTATCGCCCGGCGTAAGGCTCCCGAGTGCCTTATTCACTGCGTCTTCGAGCGAATCCGCCAGGACAGTTTCCGCGTCCCCGCCCAGATCTTCCTTCATCCTGAATCTCGATTCCCCGAACAAAACAAGCAGCTTCACCTTCTCCTTTACAGAAGCCCTGAGCGGCTCGTAGCTGACGCCCTTGTCCTTCCCCCCGGCTATGAGAATGATCGGCGCGGGCAGGCTTTCGAGCGCGCGCTCCGTCGCCCCCGGGCTGGTGGACTTGGAATCGTTGTAAAATCTCGCCCCCCTTATCTCCCCCAGAAACTCGTTCCTGTGTGGGAGGGGGTCGAACTCAACAACAGCCTTTCGTATTATCTCCGGCTCCGCGCCCATTATACGGGTTGCAGCTATCGCGGCCATCACGTTCTCGACGTTGTGATAGCCCGCGAGCTTCATGCCCGTAAGGTCGTAAGACTCGCCGTCGAATGCGACGGAGGTCCCGTCGTAAGAGACGGCGTTTCCCGGCCCTCCGAACGGGAGCCTCTTCGATTTCATGCGATTTACGAAGCGGGCGATAACCTCGTCGTCCGCCTTGTAAATGCACCAGTCCCCGGGGGTCTGGTTGACGAATATGTTCATCTTCGATTCGGCATACTCCTCGAAAGAAGAGTGATGATCGAGGTGGTTCGGGGAGATGTTCAGCACGACGGCGACGTTCGGGCGGAATGTCTTTACGCCCTGGAGCTGAAAGCTGCTGAGCTCGAGCACGAGCACGTCGTATTCGTCCTCCTTCCCGACGATAGATATGAGAGGAGTCCCGATATTCGCTCCGAGAAATACGCGCTTTCCGCCCTTTTCGAGTATGTCTGCGATGAGCGTAGATGTAGTCGTCTTGCCGTTTGAGCCCGTGACGGCGATTACAGGTTTATTTATGAACCTCGAAGCGAGCTCGACCTCGCTCATTATTTCCACGCCCTTCCTCGCAGCTTCCGCAAGCGGAGGAATGTTAAACGGCACGCCCGGGCTCGGGATTATGACGTCGGCCGCAAGGAACGTTTCGGCGGTGTGGCCGCCGGTTTCGAGCTCGACGCCGAGTGACTTTAGAGCTTCGGCCTTCTCGCCCAGTTTTTCAGCCGTGGCCCCTTCGCTGAGCGAGACAGAAGCCCCCTTGCCGACGAGGAATCTGGCTGTTTCCATCCCTGTTTTTCCGGCCCCGATGACGAGCACCTTCATTCCCTTAAGCTCCATCAGATTTCTTTCACCGTATTTTTACGTATCAATGCCATTCCTTCCTTATCTAAGCTTCAGGGTCGATAACGCGAACAGCGCGAGGACGAGGCATATTATCCAGAAGCGGATTACGACCTTCGACTCCGACCAGCCGCTTAGCTCGAAGTGATGATGAAGAGGCGCCATCCTGAATATCCTCTTCCGCGTGAGCTTGAAAGACCCGACCTGCAATATGACGGACATCGCCTCTGCGGCAAATAAACCGCCTACTATGATAAGGAGTATTTCCTGTTTGATCGTGAGTGCTACCGCGCCTATGGCGGCGCCGAGCGCAAGGGAGCCGACGTCGCCCATGAAGATCTGCGCCGGGTGCGAGTTATACCAGAGAAACCCGAGACACGCTCCGCCGACTGCCGCCAGAAAGACCGCGAGCTCGCCCGCCTCGGGGATGTAGGGAATCTGGAGATACTTCGAGAATTCCGCGTTACCCGCCAGGTACGCGAATACTATATAAGTCCCGGCCGCGACGATTATTGCCCCTATCGCCAGCCCGTCGAGCCCGTCCGTAAGGTTTACCCCGTTCGACGCCCCTACTACCGCAAGCACCGCGAACGGGAGATAAAGCCATCCCATGGTTATAACCGCCTTCTTAAAGAACGGCAGCATGACAGAGGTAAAGGGATAATCGACTACCTTGTCCGCGCTCAGGGCCATCTTGAACCCGTCTATGTCGGCCATAAGAACGAGGACGAACAGGACAGCGAAAAATATCTGTAATAGGAATTTCTCCCGCGCCCTCATCCCTTTTTTTTTCGTGAATTTGAGCCAGTCGTCCAAAAACCCTATAAGCGCGTAGCTCAGCGTGAAGAGAATTACGGCCCAGACGACCTCGCTCGTGATGTTCGTCCACAGAAGGGCCGAGAACATTATGGCCACGACGATGAAGGCCCCGCCCATCGTCGGCGTTCCGGCCTTGGATTTATGCGTCTCGGGGCCGTCGTCCCTTATATTCTCCCCGAACTGTCTTCTTGTCAGGAACCTGATGAAAACCCCGCCGAGGACGAGACTTATCAGAAACGCGGTCACCCCCGCCCCGAACGAACGGAAGGTGATGTATCTGAATACATTAAATATGATAGAATCGTCGTTCAGCAGATAAAGAACGTAAAACATTCCCTTAAGCTCCTTCCATTAGCAGCTTTGTAACTTCTTCCATGCGCATTCCCCGCGACCCTTTTATAAGGACGACGTCCCCTTTGCTGGCGGCGTCGGCCACCGCGCGGGCGGCGTCGGCGTGGGTCTTCGCGTGAACGCCCTTCCCGGCCCCCTCCACAACGTCCCCGCCGAAATTTCCGTAAGCGACCAGTACATCGACACCGGCTTGGGATATATACTCGCCGAGGGCCCTGTGCTCGGGCTTGCTCGCTTCGCCTAGCTCCAGCATGTCGCCGACTACGGCTATCGACTTGCCTGCGCCCGCGAGTGTAACGAGCTCGTTCACGGCGCTCCTTATAGAATCCGGGTTTGCGTTATATGTATCGTTGATTATTCCGAATCCGGCCGGGCTCTTCAGAACCTCGAGCCTCATCTTCCCGGGTTTGAATCCTTCGAGGCCGGCTTTTATTTCGTCTGGCCCGCATCCGAGCGAATATCCTATGCCGGCAGCGCAAAGCGCGTTCATCACGTTATGAAGCCCTATGCCATTTATGCGAACGGGCATATCCTTCCCCATAAGGCTCATCACGAACCTTATGCCGGCTGTTCCATCCTGCGTTATATCCTTCGCACGAAGGGACGCCTTCTCGTTTTTTATTCCATACGTGAGCTTCTTCGAGTCAGTCCTCGACGCGATCTCCTCGACGCGCGGGTCGTCGAGATTAACGACGAATACGTTGTCCGGGCCGAACCGCTCGACGAGCTCGCCCTTGGCCCGTGCCACGCCGTCGAGGCCTCCGAGCTTTTCGAGGTGGGCGCGGCCGATGTTAGTGATCGTCCCGACGTCCGGGCGGGAAATCTCGGCGAGCCTTTTTATCTCGCCGAAGTCGTTCATCCCGAGCTCGACCACGGCCCTTTCGTAGCTGTCGCCGAGTTCTAGGAGCGTCAGCGGAAGCCCGATGAGGTTATTAAAATTGCCTGTGTTCTTATGCGTATTGAATTTGAGTGAAACGATAGCCGCCGACATTTCCTTCGTCGTCGTCTTGCCGTTTGAGCCCGTAATTGCGGCGAGCTTTAAAGCCGGGAAGCTCATCCTCCAGGCGGAGGCGAGGTCGCCGAGCGCCGTCAGCGTAGAGGGGACGAGTATGACGGGCTTTCCAGGGCCTGTGGGTTCCGAGGCGTCTTCGACTACAGCAGCAGTGGCCCCCTTCTGAAAAGCCTCGCCTACGAATTTGTGTCCGTCGAAATTATCGCCCTTTAAAGCGAAGAATATGTCGCCCGGGCGCACGCTCCTTGAATCGGTAGAGACGCGGCGGAATTCCCCCGGTCCGTCTCCCGAAATAAGTCTGCCTTTGGTAGAATCGAGTACAAAGCTAAGCTCGAACATCCTCCCACCGGAAATACTAGTTTGATTTTTCCCTTATCGCTTCGGCCGCGACCTTCCTGTCGTCAAAGGGATGCTTCACTGTGCCGACAATCTGGTAATCCTCGTGCCCCTTCCCGGCTATTAGCACGGTGTCGCCGGGCCGCGCTATGCCCACCGCCTCTTTTATCGCCGCGCGCCTGTCTTCTATTCTCGAATAAGCCTTCTCATCCGGGCCCGCGGCCTCTTTAACCCCGCGCTCTACGTCGTCGAGTATTCTCTCCGGGGATTCCGTACGCGGATTATCGGAGGTTATTATCAAAACGTCCGAGAGCTCCATCCCGATACGCCCCATTATCGGCCTCTTGGCCCTGTCCCTGTCGCCGCCGCATCCGAAGACTAGCACGACGCGCCCTTTCGTGAGCGGCCTTATGGCCGTGAGGACGTTCTTAAGGGCGTCCGGAGTGTGCGCGTAGTCCACGAGGACCTCGAACCCGCACGGGTTCTCGACACGCTCCAGCCTTCCCGGAACGACCGAGAACCGCGCAAGCCCGTCTTCGACTTCATTCAGCGTAGAGCCCGTCGCGAGGGCCGCGGTAGCCGCCGCCAGGATGTTCGAAAGGTTATGCTCCCCGAACAGCCTGGAGCTCACTTCGAGCCTCCCCCAGGGCGTATTGATGTCGGCCGATATCCCGCTCCCGGTGACGCTGTGATCGAACGCGTAAACGTCCGCGCCCGGGTTATCGATCGAATATGTTATTACTTCGCCGACCGCTTCGTCCGCGATCTGGGCCCCTGCGGGGTCGTCTATATTTATTATGGAATATTTCCGCTCTTTCGAGCTGTCCCTCAAAAGCTCCGTGAAGAGCCTCTTCTTCACATCCCTGTAATTCTCCATGCTTCCGTGGTAATCGAGGTGGTCTTGCGTAAGATTCGTGAACACGGCGGCGTCGAATTCGCATCCGAGGATCCTTTCCTTGTCTATCGCGTGCGAGGAGACTTCCATGGCCACCCTGTCCACTCCGGCACCCCTCATCTCGCCGAGGAGCCTCATTATCTCGACGGACTCGGGCGTCGTCATCGGGGCTTCGGTTCTCCGTCCGGAGAACCTGTAGTCGATGGTTCCGATAACTCCCGGATTTTTGTTTCCTTCTTTCCAGATAGATTCGAGGAGGTAAGTTATCGTCGTCTTGCCGTTAGTGCCCGTGATGCCGACCATCGTAAGGGATCGGGCGGGCCAGCCGTAGAAGTTGGCCGCGACCCCGGCGAGCGCAACCCTCGAATCCTCGACTTCAATCACCGTAACGCCTTCCGGAACGTCATCCGTAACGCGTTCGAGCAGTAATGCAGCGGCGCCTCTCTCCAGCGCCTGTTTTATATAGCTGTGTCCGTCCTGCTTCTCGCCGCGAAGTGCGGCGAAGAGATACCCGCGTCCGACTTTCTGCGAATCAAGTGCAATCCCCGAAATCTCAAGTCCGACGTCGCCATGTATCTCCCTTATCTCTATTCCGTTCAGTATCTCATTCAAAATCATATGTTCTGCTTGAATTCTACGGAGCAGACCGTGCCGTCCTTTATCGTATCCCCAGGCGGCGGAGTCTGGCCCGTCACGAAGCCGCTTCCGTTCACTCTCACCTTCACCCCCTGCTCCTCGGACCATTTCAGTATGTCCCGTACGCTTTTTCCGCTGAGGTCGGGCATTATCTTCGCCCCCGCTACGTTTGTGCTGGGTGAGATTCCAAGGTGGAAGAGAACCTTTTCCGCTATCTGCCTGAATATAGGTGCCGCTACGGAGCCGCCGTGAGTGAGCTTCTTCGGCGCCTCGACCACTACCACCATTGTCAGCTTCGGGTCGTCGGAGGGGACAAATCCTATAAACGATGCAATGTACCTGTCTGAATAATACCCGCCGTTAACGGGGTCCGGTATCTGTGCGGTGCCGGTCTTCCCGGCAACTTTATATCCCGGTATGGCAGCCTTCTTTCCGGTTCCTTCCTCGACGACCCTTTCCATTATGCGCGTAACCGATGCCGCCGTGTCGTAGGAAAGCACCCTGTTTACAACCTCGGGCTCGTTCTCCCTTATCACGGTGCCGTCGGGTCCCGTTATTTTCTTTACGAGGTGAGGCTTCATGAGATACCCGCCGTTAGCTATGGCGGAGAGCGCCGAGGCCAATTGAAGCGCAGTTACGGATACGCCCTGGCCGAAGGATATCGTTGCCAGCTCTATCTTGCCCCAGTGTTTCGGGCTGTAGAGGAGCCCTCCGGATTCGCCCGGAAGGTCTATGCCGGTCTTGTCTCCGAAACCGAATTTTTTAAGATAGCTGTAGTAAGTCTCTTTCCCGAGAAGCTCCCCGATCTTCGATGCCCCGATGTTGCTCGACACCCTTATCACGTCCGCGAGCGTCAGCGTGCCGTAAGACTTTACGTCCTTAATGGTTCTTCCGCCTATCTTGCGGCGCCCGTTCTCGCAGAAGAACTGCGTTTCGGGTGTGGCTTTTCCTTCCTGAAGGGCGGCCGAGGCGAGAAATACCTTCATCGTCGAGCCCGGCTCGTACGTATACCATATAGGCAGGTTTCGCCTGTTTTCGAGCGGGTATTTCCTGTAGTCGTTGGGATCGAGGAACGGATATGACGCCATGGCAAGCACCTCGCCCGTTTCGGGATTGAGCACGATGGCCATGCCCTTCTCGCCGTTCATCTGCTCGATGCCTTCCTTTAGCTCCCTTTCCACTATGTGCTGTATCTGGGCGTCTATCGTCAGTACGATCTCGTGCCCGGATATATTTTCATCCCCGAAGTCCTCGACGATATCGGGATTGTTTATTATCTTCCTTCCGTACGCGTCCTTTTTAAGGGTGATCTTCCCAGGCCTTCCTATCAGGAGATCGTCGTAACGGTATTCGATTCCCTCGATCCCGGTGGAGTCTATGTTTGTGAACCCGAGGACCTGCCCCATGAGATGTCCGTTCGGATAAACCCTCTTGGGCTCTTCTATAAACCCCACGCCTTCCAGCTTCATGGATTCGAGCTCGGTCGAGACTTCGGGATCGACAAGCCTCTTAAGCCAAACGAAGGACGCCTTCGACGACAGCCTGCTAATGGTCGTCTTCTCGGCCATGTCGAGTTTCGTGGACAGGGTCTTCGAAAGCTCCGTTGGCTCCTTTACTGCATATGGGTTTGCGAAAACGGATTTGACCTCGACGTTGACGGCGAGGTCCTTATTATTTCTGTCGAGAATCTTGCCCCTTCTGGGAAGGAGCGTCGAGCTTCCCTGGTGCTGCTTTCTTGCGAGCTGGAATGCACGGTCCCTGTCTAGTATCTGAAGGTCGAGCGCCTTGGCTGCGACCATGGCGAAGAGAATAAGGACGAATCCGCCGAGTATGGAGACTTTCCACTTCGGCCTTTCGAGGTCCTTTCCCAGCGAAATTCTTTTGGAGGTTTTTTTCGGCCTCATTCTTTCCCGCTCACGACAGTCTTATCATCCATAACAGCGTTGTTTTCGTTGATGTATATGGTGTCTTCCTGGGTCGGGTATTTGAAGCCGAGGCCTAGAGCCATGGTTTCGAGCTTGTCGGGGGATTTGGCCATCATGAGCTCGGACTCGAGGATCCTCTTTTCGCGGCGAAGCTCGGTCACTGCCCTGTTATTACGCGATATGTCGTAGCCGATGCGGAGCCCCTCTACCTTGAACCTCACATAGAACAGGGCAAGCGCCACGATAACCAGAATGATTATGATGTGCCACGTAGATACCGCGGGCTTATCCGACTTAACCTTTTCTCTCGAAGAAAGCGCCTTTGCGTGACCCATGATTATATCTTCTCTCCCACCCTCATCTTGGCGCTCCGCGCCCTGGGGTTAGCTATTATTTCCTCTTCGCCGGGCAGTATCGGCGAGCGGGTAAGTATCTCGATTACCTTCTTCTTCCCGCATCCGCATACCGGAAGCCCGGGCGGACAAATACATGGGGACGAGAGCCCCTGAAAAAAATTCTTTACTATCCTGTCCTCGAGCGAATGGAAGGATATAACGACCAGCCTTCCGCCCGATTTAAGTGCGTCTACAGCCTTTTGCAGAAATTCTTTAATATTTTCGAGTTCGTTGTTTACGGCTATTCTGAGGGCCTGGAAGGTCCTGGTCGCGGGGTGCGTTTTCGGCGGATGGAACTTCGCGGGAATAGCATGCGATACCAGCTCCGCAAGCTCGGCAGAAGTCTTTATGGGGCTCGTCTTTCTTTTTTCGACGATTCTCTTGGCTATCTTGGAAGCCCACTTTTCTTCCCCGTACATCCTCAGCACCCTCGTTATCTCGTCCGCGCCCATTTCGTTCACGAGGTCGTAGGCGGTGAACCTGAGCCTAGGGTCCATCCTCATGTCGAGCGGCTCGTCCCTCATGAAGCTAAAGCCCCTTTCGCTCGCATCCAGCTGAAAGGACGACATGCCGAGATCGGCCACTATGCCGTCAACTTCCTTTATTTCGAGGCTTTCGAGCACCTTGTCTATGTCGGAAAAATTGCTGTTCCTGTAAATCACGTGTCCGTTGTACTTAAGCAGCGCCTCGCGGGCGAGCGACATCGCTTCTTCGTCGACGTCCAGGCCTATAACGAGCGACTTGCAGCCCGTACTCTCTAATATGGACTTCGTGTGTCCGCCGAGTCCGAGCGTGGCGTCTACGTATATGCCCTCGGGGCGCGTTACGAGGTACTTTATAACCTCGCCGGCCATCACGGGGACGTGAACGGGCCGCTCTACTTCCATGGCAACACTTTCCATATCGCTATAATCCTTGTCCCGCAAGTATGTCCCTGCTCTTCTTGAATTCGTCATACGCACGCGATTGCTCCTCTTCCTCCCACACCTCTCGTGCCCATATCTCTACACGGGTAAGCATACCAATCATGATCAGTTCTTTATCGATACGAGCGTGGTTTCTGAGCGACTGTGGAATCAGGACCCGACCCTGACCGTCGAGCGGGCAATCGACGGCTCCACCCATGAGGTACCTAAGAAATGAGATAACTTCCTGCTTGAACTGCGGGAGCTCGGAGACCTTGCGCTCGATCTCGTTCCATTCCTTGAGCGGATAAGCGACCAGGCATTTGTCGAAGTTGGTGATTACGAACGTCTCGTCACCGTACTTCTCGCGGCATATTTCACGGAACTTGGCGGGAATACTTACGCGTCCCTTATCCGTCATTGTGTGCTCGTATCGGCCTCGAAACATATCATACCATTTTATGCCACTTTATACCACTTAAAACCACTATATAAAAATATGTTAAGTTTGTCAAGTAAGTTTTTGATATTTAATACTTTTTTGTGAATAATGCATACGCGCGCGAAAATCTGCAGCCAAGAGAGACGGGGATAATAAAGTATTTTGGCACCTCTCGCAACAGAAACTTTAAAAATGAGACATAACGCTCTAATATTATTGATATAATTTTTCTTTAAGCCTGTGCGCCGAAATCCAGCCCATGCCACTTTGCGCCACAGAGCATCCGCGTGCAATTAAGAGACGCTGCGCGGAAATCGGAAAAAACGATAAAACTTGGATATAATCTACTAAAATTCAGCAGACGATGTGACGGATGCCGACCATATATATAAAGCTGAAGAACAATAGCGAAACTGTGTATTTTCAATCGATTATGGGCACTTACGCCCACATCGCCTGGGTGCGGACCGAAGATCCCGCCTTGGGCGTAATGCACGTCATCTATACGCCCGACCTTGCCGCTGAGGCGCGTGCAATTCTCGATAAACTGGGAAAAGAGCTGGAATTCGAAGAGGTTATGAAAAACGGACAGACAATATCAAAGCCGGGCTCAGGCTGGGATGAAAGATAAGAGGGCATTCGCCCGCTCGGCCGGGCTCATAGGCTCCCTTACGTTTCTGAGCCGCATAACGGGCTACATAAGGGACATGGTGATGGCCTATTTCTTCGGGGCGACGGCCTTCACCGACGCCTTCTGGATAGCCTTCCGGATACCGAACCTCCTCAGGAGGCTCTTCGCCGAGGGCTCGCTCACGATCTCCTTCATACCGGTTTTTACGGACACGCTGGAAAATAAATCGAAAGAAGAGGCCAAAAAAGTCTCGGACGTCGTTTTCACGATCCTCATCATTTCCGTGTCTGTGATATCCATACTCGGCATCATATTCTCCCCTTACATAGTAAAGCTCTTCGCGTACGGCTTCGACGAGCCGACGTTCGAGCTCGCCGTCAGCCTCAACAGAATAATGTTTCCCTACATATTCTTTATATCGCTGACGGCGCTCGCGATGGGCGTTTTGAACTCGCTAAGGAAATTCTTCGCCCCGGCTTTCTCGCCGATTCTTTTGAACGCCGCGATGATAGGGGCGATATTCTTCCTCTATAACAGGTACGAGCTTCCCATATACGCCGCAGCCGTCGGCGTGATAATAGGCGGCGCGCTCCAGCTCGCGATCCAGCTCCCGTACCTGAAAGCCAAGGGCTTTCTTTTCAGCTTCAGCACTAATCTCCGTAACCCCGCCGTAAAACGCATCGGCCTTCTCATCGTGCCCCAGCTTTTCGGCATGGCCGTCTACAACCTTAACCTCCTCGTAAGCTCGCAGTACGCATCCTTCATGCAGGAGGGTACGGTTTCGTACCTCTACTTCGCCGAGAGGCTGATAGAATTCCCGCTCGGCATAATCGCCGTATCGATAGCGACGGTCCTTCTGCCGAGCCTTTCGAGCTATGCGAGCCGGGGGGATTACGATAACTTTCACGAAACGTACACGTTCACGCTGAGGCTGATGCTTTTCGTCCTGATTCCGGCCCTCGCGGGCCTCATCGCCCTCAGCGTGCCGATATGCAGCGTCCTTTACCAGAGGGGCGAGTTCACACACGAGGCTGCGATATTCACGTCGCAGACGCTTATGGGATACTCGTTCGGCATATGGGCAGTCGGGGGGCTCAGGGTCACGGCCCCGGCGTTCTACGCCATGCAGGACACGAAGACCCCGGTCGTGGTCGCATTCTTCGCGTTTCTCCTGAACGCGGCCCTCGGGTACATCCTCGGGTTTACGCTCAATCTCAGCCACACCGGCCTTGCGCTGGCGAACTCGGCGTCCTCGATATTCAACTTCCTCCTCCTCATCTATCTCCTCGAAAGGAGGACGGGCGAACTGAGGGCCGGGCCGATAGTCAGGTTCGCGGCGCTCGTAACCGTAATCTCGGCCGTAGCCGCGGCCGCCGCGTGGAAGATATCGACGTATGCCGACTGGGCTGCGCAGGATCTCACTATTGAGAAGGTGCTCGTCCTTCTCGCATCGATATCGGCGGCTGTTCTCGTCTACGTTCTCCTGGCGAGGGCCTTCAAGATAGACGAGTCGCGCTTCATTTTCACCATACTGAAAAGAAGAAGACCCCCTATCGGCCAGGATTAATTACCGGCTCTCGGGCTCCTAACGCGTAGCGCAGAATCCGAAATTCACCGTGCCGTTCGCCCTCACGATGTTATTCCACGATACCCCTCCGGCCGTTACCTTGTTCCCGTCCTGCGTGTAGACGGCATTCCAGATATTCCTCATCCTGCCGTCTATAGGGAATGTCACGAGCCAATCGACGTTCGACGCGGACGAGTTCGCCACAATCACCTCGGCGCAGTATCCCGTGCCCCAGTCGTCTTTGATGTGCACCGTCGTCGTGAGGTTTCCACCCGGAGTGGGCGTCGGGGCTGGAGTCGGGCTCGGAGTCGGCACCGGTGTTGGAACAGGGGTCGGAACCGGTGTTGGGGCCGGAGTAGGCGCAGGGGTAGGAACGGGCGTCGGAGCCGGTGTTGGCGCTGGTGTGGGTACGGGCGTCGGGGCCGGTGTCGGAGACGGCCCGGTCCTGTCGGCGCAGAAGCCGAACTCGACAGTCTGCGACGGGTTTACAATGTTATTCCACGAGACCCCCTCGGCCGTGACAGTGCTCCCGGACTGGCTGTACTCCGCATTCCACAGATCTCGTACCGTGCCCTCTATGTCGAAGGTGACGACCCAGTCTACCGGCTGAGTGCCGTCGTTCGTGACAATAACCCTTGCGCAGTAGCCCGTGCCCCAGTCGTCGTTGATGCTGACGTCCGCGGCCACCCCGCCGCTGCCTGGCTGCTCATCCCGTTCGTCGTCATCGTCTGGAGAGGAGCATCCAGGATCGTCCGGATAGTCGGTAAACCCGTCGCCGTCGTTGTCCTCGCCGTCAAGGCACTCGGCCTCGTCTGGCGGGCCGCCCGTCGAGCCGTCCATAAGCCGCGAAAGGAGATCGACCTTATCCTGCCACACGCTCCGCCAGTCGTCTTGCAGTATGCCGCCTGTGTCGCCGCTGTTGGGGTTCCACGACCAGTAGAAGAAATCGGTCATGCCCTTTTCTTTCATATAGCCGATGAGCGCGTCCTGCCATGCCTTGTCCCTCGAATCGCCCCCATGGCCGTACCTTCCGCCGAACTCGCCGATGATGACCGAATAACCGAGATCGCTCAGATAGCCGAAGTGCATGTCCCAGATGTCGGGCATGTTGGCCGGGAAATCGGACGCATTGAAATATGGCTGAGCGTAAACGTCCGGGCCGTAAACGTGCGGGCTAAGGACGAGCTTATCCGCGGGGATGTCGAGCGGATAACAGCCTGCGGGCTCCAGATTACCTCCCCACCAGTGGCTCGTCTGGCTGCTGCATGTGGGATTGTCCTGTATGCCCTGAACGAATATAAGAAGGTCCGGGTTCGCGTCGAGAACCGTATCGGCGGCCTTCTCGGCGGCGAGCTTCCAGTCCGTTGACGCATTGCCGGTGCCCCAGGTGGCCGGGCCGTGAGGCTCGTTTTTAATGTCTATGCCTACGAAACCGTCCAGCCCTTCGTACCTCTCGGCGACGAAGACGAGGTCTGAAATCCATTCCTCCTCGGAGTAGCCGGACCAATACCAGAGCTCGTTAATAGAGCTGCAGTCGTAGTTGTGGAAATCGAGCAGGATGTAGAGTCCCTGCCTGTCGAGCTCGGCCAGCACACGGTCGAGAATGTCGAGCGACCCGAGCCCCGAGAGGTCGGGGTTAAGCGCATAGTTTATGCTGGACACGCCGGTGTTATCGAGCGTAGCCGGGCAGAACGGCACCCTGACGGCAGTGAATCCGAGCCCCTTGATCTGGGTTATCATGTCCTCCCAGTTCCTGGTCCAGAGCCCGTGGACCACGTGATCCCCCGTCTCGAACCCGAACCAGTTTACGCCGTACAGATTGACCCTGTCCCCATCTTCGTCGTAAACGTCTCCGTCCTCGACGTTATAAGCAAAAGAGGTCCCGGAAAGCAGGCAGATCATGGAAAATACAAGTAGTGCGGATCGCATGAATGAACGTCCTCCTATAAGCGGATTTGAGTATTTAATTGCAATGTGGACTGTATCTTTAAAACTATAACCGCGATAATTCCGGGCGTCGGATAAAGCGACGGCAGCAAAACAGGGGGCCGGATTATCACGCCCAGGGCCGGGCGAGCCGCCGTAACGTAAAATATAAGAACCGGGGCGAAGAGGAGGCCGGGACGGCTCCCTTGACGCGGATTTCCTTTATAAAGTAATATCGGAATAACCATGGGCGGAGAAAAACAGTCCCAGGAAGACCTTCAGATGTTCGCCGAGAAGTACGAGAAGGTTCTCGCCGACGACCCTTCGTCCGTCGCCTTCATCTTTCTGGCCCAGGTCCTCTACAAGCAGGGCAAGGTGGACAAGGCCATCAATGTATTAGTCAACGGATTGAGATATAATAAAAAAAGCGTCACCGGGAGATTCCTCCTCGGGAAGATTTACTACGACAGGTGGATGATAGAGCAGGCCCGGCGTGAATTCAGGACAGTCGTCGAGCTCGCGCCCGACAACCTCGCGGCCGCAAGGATGCTGGTCGAGATATACGTCAGCGAGGAATCCTTCGGCAAGGCGATCGAGGTGCTGAAGACGGCGCGCATGTATCACCCTCACGACGAGGCCATAGCCGCCGACATACAGAAGCTAGAAGAGCTTCTCGGACAGAAGGGCGTAAAGGATGCCGAATTTCGCGCCGCGAAGGAGAGGATACAATCCTCCCTTGGCGCGAGGACCGACGCCGAGCTCGCGGACGCGGCGAAAGGAGGCGACGCCGAGATCGCAACCCTGACAATGGCCGGCCTCTACATAGACCAGGGCCTTTTCGAAAACGCCCGCAGAGTGCTGGAGAAAATACTGGAGAGAGAGCCCGGCAACCGGCAAGCCAGAGAAGAGCTCGAAAGAACGCGGCTTCTTATCATAAACAAGACAGCGGGATTTTCCGCGAAGGAATGAACATATGAAAATGAGGATACTCGTAATCCACGGACCCAACCTCAACATGCTCGGGAAGCGCGAGCCCGAAATATACGGCTCCTCGACGCTCGACGACGTAAATGCGAGGCTCGGGAAAGAGGCAAAGGAGCTCGGGGCGAAAGTAGAATTCTTTCAGTCGAACTCCGAGGGCGAAATAGTGGGACGCATACAGGCCGCGATGGACTCCACGGACGGCATACTGATGAACCCCGGCGCATACACACACACGAGCGTCGCGATAAGGGACGCGATACTCTCCACGGGCCTCCCGGTCGTCGAGGCGCACATGTCGAACATCTACAAGAGAGAGGACTTCCGGCAGAAGTCCTACGTTTCGGGCGTTGCCATCGGCGTCATATCGGGATTCGGGGCCGAGAGCTATTCCCTCGGACTCAGGGGGCTGGTAGATTATCTTAAAGGTAAGGCGGGAAGCTGACGCCAAGCCGCCCGCAGCCGCCGTATTTTTACCTTAGGCCCGAATATCCTTAATAGTCTTTGCCCGGCAGATGAAAAAACACTGGTCATTAAAAAAGGAAAATCCGAAGTTAAGAGAAAAACTCGCGAAGACGCTCGGGGTCTCTCCGATTACCGCGCAGCTCCTTATAAACCGCGGGATAGAGAACGAGGCCGAGGCCTCCCAGTTCCTGAGCAGCACGCTCTTCGACCTCCCGTCTCCATATCTTATGAAAGGTATGGACAGAGCAGTCGAGAGGATTAAAAAGGCCCTAGAGAACCGTGAGAAAATCGCCATCTACGGCGACTATGACGTGGACGGCGTAACGTCTACAGCACTCTTTTACACATTCATGAAAGGCCTCGGGGCCGACGTAACTTACTACAACCCCGACAGGATGAAGGAAGGCTACGGCGTAAACGCAGACGCCGTGAGGAAGCTCGCCGCCGACGGCGTCACGCTCATAATCTCCGGCGACTGCGGCATAACGGCGGTGAAGGAAGTCGAGGAGGCGCGGGCGCTCGGCGTGGATTTCATAGTAACCGACCACCACAAGCCGCCCGAGGAGCTTCCGAATGCCGTATCGATTCTGAACCCCCAGCTCTCGGACTGTAAATATCCCGGGAAGGGCATCACGGGCGTCGGTGTCGTCTTTAATCTCGTGATCGCTCTCAGGCGCGCGCTCAGGGAAGACGGCTTCTTCGGAAGGGAGGAGCCCAATCTCGCCGAGTATCTGGACCTCGTCGCGCTCGGCACGGTGGCCGACTGCGCGCCGCTCATGGACGTAAACCGCATCTTCGTCAAGGAAGGCATAAAGAGAATGGAGAATCCCAAGCGCATAGGCGTTCAGGCGCTTAAGGAAGCGAGCAGCATAAACGGCGGCATCACGTCATACGACCTCGGCTTTAAGCTCGGGCCGAGGATAAACGCCTCCGGCAGGCTTTCGAGCGCCGCCAAGGCAGTCGAGCTCTTCATCTCCGAAAACATAGACGACGCGAGGGAGATAGCCAAGGCGCTCAGCAGGGAAAACTCCAACCGGCAAAACATCGAAGGCGAAATACTAAAAGAGGCGCTCGCCCAGGTCGAATCGGGCCCGGGAGTCCTCCGCGAAAACTCCATCGTGCTCGCGTCCCGGGGCTGGCACCCCGGCATCATCGGCATCGTTGCGTCACGCATAGTCGAAAGATACGAGAGGCCGGTCATGATGATAGCCGTGGGCGATGACGGCACCGGAAAGGGCTCGGGCAGGAGCGTAAAGGGCGTCAACATCTACGCCGCGCTCTCCGAATGCAGGGAGCTTCTCCTCCAGTTCGGCGGGCACGAACAGGCGGCGGGAATTTCCATAAGGGAAGAGAAGGTAGCCGAGCTGAGGGACATGTTCGAAATGGCTATCTCGAACATCGGCGCGGACTACAAGGCCACGCTCGACATCGACTGCGCCGTATCGCTCGACGAAATAAACGAAAGCCTCGTAACGGAGCTCGGCATGCTCGAGCCCTACGGCATAGGCAATCCCGAGCCGGTGCTCGTGGCGGAATCTGTCGAAGTCATCTCGAAACGCATCTTTAAAGACAAGCACATAGGGCTCAAGGTCAGACAGGGCGGAAAGCCCCTCGATGCGGTATGGTTCAACGCCCCCGACGGGGCGGACATAAGCGGCCGCACAGACCTCGTTTTCACTCCCGAGTTCAACGTTTGGAACGGAAGGAAAGAGATCAGGCTGAAAATCTGGGACGCCGGCAGCTGAATCAGTATAATTTATAGTCCACTAAAAAAATAATAAACTGAATCCGGACAAATCGACCTCCCTGAGGTGATAGGCCGGAAAGGGAGGGTTTGTGATGTCGTCAATGAAGCCAAAGCTGGAAAATCTGAATTTTCTCTACCCGATAATTATCATCCTCGTAATCGTGCTCGCAACTAGCGCTTTTGTCATCGTAGAAAGCGGACACGTGGGAGTAGTAAGGACCCTCGGCGCCGTGCAGCCCGTTCCGCTGCCCGAGGGATTCCACATCAAGAAGCCTTTCCTCGACAAGGTAGAGCAGATAGACGTAAGGCTGACCAAGGCCCAGTCCAAGTCCGCCGCAGCGTCGAAGGACCTCCAAACCGTCCAGACCCAGGTAACGGTGCAGTACTCCATCACCGGGCCGACGGCGCCGCAGACGTATCAGAGAATAGGCACGAGGGAGGTCGTCGCCGCGACTATAATCGAGCCCGCCATACAGGAATCTGTAAAGGCCGTAACGGCGAAGTACACGGCCGAGCAGCTCGTGACGAAAAGGGCCGAGGTGAAGCTCGAGATACAGGAGGCCATCGAGAAATTCATCGACGTCACGCTCAAGGAAAAGGAAGTGCCGACAGCCCTTCAGATAGCGAACGTCGCCATAACGGATTTCGAATTTTCGGAGGAGTTCAACAGGGCGATCGAGCTCAAGGTAAAGGCCGAGCAGGAGGCCCTTCAGGCGCTCAACGAAAAGACCAAAAGGGTGACTCAGGCCGAAGCCGCCTACCAGGAGCAGAAGCTCGCCGCCGATGCGGCAGCCTACGACATCGAGGCGAGGTCCAAGGCCAAGGCGGACGCGATAGAAAGGGAAGCGAAGGCGCTCAAGAGTAACCCCGAGCTTATACAGCTCCGCCTGTCGGAGAAATGGGACGGCACTCTCCCGAAATTCACGGGCGGTGGCGCTGTGCCGTTCATTAACCTCGATTCCGCTTTAAACGATAACCAGTAAGGGATTCCGGGGCCGTCCGCAGGGCGCGTAAGCGGCCCACTTAGTCGGCGTAGGATTCAGGATCGGGGCAGGTGCATACGAGGTTCCTGTCCCCATAGGGGTTGTTGATGCGCCCGACCGGGGGCCAGAATTTATTCCCGGCAACGTAGGGCAGCGGGAACGCCGCCTTCCCGCGCGGGTAAGGATGCTTCCAATCGTCCCCCGCGATTTCACGGGCCGTGTGAGGGGCGTTTTTGAGAACGTTATCCTCGCGGGCGTATTCACCCGAGGCTATCTCGGCTACCTCGTTCTTTATCGCAATCAGCGCATCGCAGAAACGGTCGAGCTCGTCCAGCGGCTCGCTCTCCGTGGGCTCTATCATCATCGTCCCTGCCACGGGCCACGATATAGTCGGCGCGTGAAAACCATAATCCATGAGCCTCTTGGCGACATCTTCGACCTCGACCCCGGCGTCTTTTTTGAACTGCCTCATGTCGAGTATGAACTCGTGCGCCACCCTGCCGCCGGGCCCCGTGTAAAGCACGTCGTAGTGCTTTTCGAGACGGGACTTAATGTAATTCGCGTTCAGTATCGCGTACTTCGTCGCGTCAGTCACGCCCTGCCCGCCCAGCATCTTTATATATGCGTACGAAACGAGCAGTATCGCCGCGCTTCCCCACGGCGCCGAGGACACTGCCGAAATGGATTTCTCCCCGCCGATTTCGACTACTGAATGCCCCGGCAGATACGGCGCCAGGTGCTCCGCGGCGCATATCGGCCCCGCGCCCGGCCCGCCGCCGCCGTGCGGGATGCTGAACGTCTTGTGAAGATTCAGGTGGCAAACGTCGGCCCCTATGACAGCCGGGCTGGTGATTCCCACCTGGGCGTTCATGTTCGCCCCGTCCATGTATATCTGCCCGCCGTTCTCATGAACGATCGAGCAAATCTCCTTTATCTTCTCCTCGAAGACCCCGTGCGTCGAGGGATACGTCACCATTAAAACGGCGAGGCTGTCCCTGTGCTTCTCGGCGGCTTCGCGAAGGGAATCGACGTCTATATTCCCGCGCTCGTCGCACGCGACCACGACCACTTTCATCCCCGCGAGCGCCGCGCTCGCCGGGTTCGTGCCGTGTGCCGAAGACGGTATCAGCGCGACGTTCCTCCCGCCCTCGCCCCTGTCCCGGTAATACGCCCTTATCACCATGAGCCCGGCGTACTCCCCCTGCGCCCCGGAGTTGGGCTGGAGCGATACGGCCGGAAGCCCGGTTATGGTCGAGAGGCTCCTTTCGAGCTCGGAAAACACCTGCGCGTAGCCCTCGGCCTGCGGCAGAGGAACGAACGGATGTATGTCCGCGAACTCGGGCCACGTGACCGGGACCATCTCGGAGGTCGCGTTCAATTTCATCGTGCAGGAGCCGAGTGGGATCATGGACGTCGTAAGCGAGAGGTCCTTCGTTTCGAGTCTTTTTATATAGCGTAGCATCTTCGTTTCCGAATGATGGCCGTTGAAAACGGGATGCGTGAGGAAAGCGCTTTTACGGGTGAGCGGCTCGGGAAATAAAAGTTTCTCGTCCGCGTAATCGGCGCCGTTCGCCGTGGCGGGCTTTCCCGAAATCGCCCTGGCGAAGAGCTCGATAATCTCCTCCACGTCCTCTTCCTCGACCGTCTCGTCGAGTGAGATACCCACGTGGCGTTCGTCTATGTATCTGAAATTAATCCCAGCGCTCTCGGCGGCGCTTTTGAGCCTGCCGAGCTTATCGCCCGTACCGAGGTCTATCTTTATAGTGTCGAAGTAGTAGTCGTTCAGTTGTTTGAGCCCGATGCGCGAAATCCCGCTTTCGAGGTCGCGCGTTTGGAGCGCGATGCGGCGCGCTATCTCGCGGAGCCCCTCCGGGCCGTGGTATACGGCGTACATCGAGGACATTATCGCGAGGAGCGCCTGCGCCGTGCATATGTTGGACGTTGCCTTTTCGCGCCGTATGTGCTGCTCCCTTGTCTGAAGCGCCATCCTGTACGCGGGCTCGCCGTGCGAGTCTATCGAAACGCCGATTATCCTCCCGGGCACCTGCCTCGCGAACTCCTCGCGCGTAGCGAAGTACGCTGCGTGCGGGCCGCCGTATCCGAGCGGCACGCCAAGCCTCTGTGTCGAGCCGACGACGACGTCCGCCCCCTGCTCCCCGGGCGGCGTCAGCAGCGTAAGGCTCAGAATGTCTGCCGCGACGGCTACGAGCGCGCCCGCGTCGTGGGCCTTCGATATGAACGCCGAATAATCCTTCACTGCGCCGTCCGCGTCCGGGTACTGAACGAGCGCGCCGAAGACGCCCTCTCCGAACTCGAACCCTTCATGGTTTCCGACTACGACCTTTATTCCGAGGGGCTCGGCCCTCGTAAGGACGACGTCGATAGTCTGCGGGAAACATTTTTCCGAGACGAAAAATACGGGCTCTTTGCCGGATGCAGCCTTCTTCCCGGCAGCCCTCAGCATCATCGTCATGGCTTCGGCAGCTGCTGTGCCCTCGTCGAGAAGAGAGGCGTTCGCGATTTCCATTCCGGTAAGATCTGAGACCATCGTCTGAAAATTGAGAAGTGCTTCGAGGCGGCCCTGCGATATCTCGGCCTGATAAGGCGTGTACTGCGTATACCATCCCGGGTTTTCGAGTACGTTCCGCTGGATCACGCCCGGAACGACGCAGCCATAATACCCGAGGCCTATGTAGGATTTAAACACCTTGTTCTTTTTCGAAATCGCCCTTAGCTCGCGAAGGAGCCTGTGCTCGCTTAGGCCTGGAGGCAAATCGAGGGGCTCCCCGAGCCTGATCGATGCGGGGACCGTTTCGTCTATGAGCGCGTCCAGCGATTTCGCGCCGACCTTGTCCAGCATCGCGGACGTATCGTCCCCGCCCGGCCCTATGTGTCTTGCCGAAAACCTGTCGTATCTATCCCTTCCCTTTTTCATTAAATCGTATAACCCCGGAAACTGCCCTTTGGTTCAGTAATGATACCCTAATCTTTAAGGTCCGGCTCGGCCGGCAGTTTTGGCAATGCTAACGACAATCCGCCCGGAAAATATTCCCCGGGGTGCAATGGGCCGGGAGCGGCCCCGTCGGATTATTCTTCCGATTCTTTTTCGGTGTGTTCGGTATATTCTTCGAAGTCCATAAGCTCGTCGAGCTCGGTGGGATCGTAAGGCCTTACCTTTATCATCCATCCCTCGCCGTAAGGGTCTTCGTTTATGGTTTCGGGCGAATCGAGCAAGAGCTCGTTAACCTCGACTACGTCCCCGCTCACCGGGGCATATACGTCCGAAACCGCCTTCGTCGATTCCACTGCGCCGAAAGGGTCCCCCTTCGTTATCTCGTCGCCCTCACTCGGAAGCTCTATGTAGACGATTTCACCGAGTGAGTCCTGGGCATAGTCGGTAATCCCGATGACAATTATATCGTCTTCGTGACGTATCCACTCGTGGTCAGAAGTGTATTGCAGATCGTCCGGTATTTGCACCATATCTTAATCTCCTTAATTAACTTCCTTTTTGTAGAAGGGAAAATCCACTACCTCGGCCTCCCTGGCCGTACCCCTGATTTCTATTTTGACTTTTTGCCTTCCGGCGTCCTCACTTTTTAAATAACCCATACCTATGGATTTATCAAGGCTCGGCGATAAAGTACCGCTTGTTACGCTGCCGAGAAGATGCCCTTCATTGTAAATATCGTAGCCCTGCCGGGGTATCCCGCGCTCTACCATCTCGAACCCGATGAGCTTCTGCGTAAGCCCGTCTTCGAGCGATTTTCTGAGAACGTCCCTTCCGATGAAGTCTCCGCTTTCGAGCTTGATATATCTACCGAGCCCGGCTTCGAGGGGGTTTATACCCTCGTCTATTTCGTGGCCGTAAAGCGGATACGCCATTTCTATCCTGAGAGTGTCGCGCGCCCCGAGCCCGCAGGGCTTTATGCCGTATTCCCGCCCCGCTTTCATCAGGCTCTCCCAGAGAGTCGGGCCGCCGTCCCAAGGGAGAAATATTTCGTAACCGTCCTCTCCAGTGTAGCCCGTCCTCGCCACTATCATTTCAATATCCTGCCATGCGAAAGTCCCGAAACGAAACCTTCTTACTTCCGCGAGACCGTCCCCGAGGAGCTTCCCGAGTATCTTGCCCGAATCCGGGCCCTGAATGGCTATCTGCGAGTATTCGCGGCTCCTGTTATCGACGCTTACATCGAAGCCCCCGGACTCGGCCTTTATCCATTCGTAGTCCTTGTCCGTGTTCGATGCGTTCACGCAGAATAAAAACTTGTCGTCGGAAAACTTGTAGATGATGACGTCGTCCACGACGCCGCCCTCGCGGTTACAGAGGAGCGTATACTGCGCCTGATATTCCTTTACCGTCTCGACGTCGTTCGTCGTAAGCCACTGCGTAAAGGCCTTTGCCTCCGGGCCGGTTACGAAAACCTCGCCCATGTGGCTCACGTCGAAAAGACCCGCCGACTCCCTCACAGCCCTGTGTTCTTCCCTTATGCCCTCGTACTGAACGGGCATCTCCCACCCGGCGAATTCGACTATTTTTGCGCCGAGCTTTTTGTGAATCTCGTACATGGCCGTTCTGCTCATGCTAATTGTTTAACAACACAATCGGGGGTTGTCAATAACAGGAGGGGGAATGGCTGGAATCATTAACGCATGTAAATAAATATCCTTGAAAATGTAGCCCGGTTGAAAGAAAATCCCGGGAGAAATATGGTTATCGTCCGCGCGGCGACCCGAATCCACAGAGCGCTTCCTACACATGTCGGACCGTCCAGGCCGTGACGGAAAGAACCGGCCGGCTCAGGCAGAGCGTCTGGAAACGGCGGAGATAAAGAGCCATATCGGAATAGTTAATGCGCGGGATTCAGTCGCCCGAAATTATCCTCACGCTTTCGCGCTTGGACGCCGGGACGAGCTCTATGTCGTTCACGTAATTATCGACGCCGTTGTCGTCTGTCCATACGTAAATCGTCCCATTCCCAGAGGGCTGTCCGGCGGGGTTGTATGCGCCGGGGGCATAATCGTAATAAACCTCGACGTCCTCGTAGGTCCGAGTGCCGTTGGACTGTCCGGGTTTTGCGAGCCCCTGGTTGACCTCTATGTTACTTTCCCGGGAAAGAGTCGTGCCGAGCGTGGTGCCGTATCCGAGAGGGTGCTCGGAATCGGAATACGAATAATCGTTAGGATAGTAATACCCGTAATAGCCGTATACGGGGTAGAGCGGATTAGGGAAGTATGGATACTTCTTGTGATGCCCGCCGCGTCCGCTTCCGTGCTTGCCGCCGCCTTTATTACGTCCCTCGCCCTTACTTTGAACGGACGGGGCTTTCCCTTTAGGCGCCGACGAGGCCTTATTGGACTTTCCCGGCTTCATGCCTATCTTTCCTCCGGTTTCGGCCGCGTAAAGCGCCCCGCTCAGTGAAAAGATCATAAGAAATGAAACAAGATAATATCCCATGCGATAACCCCTCGAAAAAGTATACAGCGCTCGGGACGTTGAATGAAATATTTATCAACTGAACGAACGACGTGTCGCCCGCTCCGTGGTGTATAATCATATCAGCCTGACTCCGGTTGCCTCGCCTATCGGCCTTTATTGCCGCCTACATACGGGAGCAGATTATGATCTATATTCTTCTACTTATTCTCGCTGCCCTGCTCATAACGGCTGTTGGAATAATAGCGTCATGGCGTAGAACCCCGGACGTCTCCTGGCTGCTTACTTCTAATCCCGAAGAAACCGCGTTCATGAAGTTTCGAAAAGAAAGGGGCGGCGAAATCAGGAAGACATGGGTCGAGCTTTCGCGGATATCCCCGTATCTCGTCGAATCCGTCATCATGGCGGAGGACAGGAACTTCCTCACTCACCGAGGGTTCTACTGGGAAGAGATGTGGAACTCGATGCTGCTGAATATAAGGAACAGGCGGATCCTTAGGGGCGGGTCCAGCATCACTCAGCAGCTTGCAAAGAACGTTTTCCTCTTTCCCGAGAGATCCTTCAGAAGGAAATTCAGGGAGACGCTGATAGCCCTCCGGCTCGAAAGGGATATCCCGAAGGCGAGAATACTCGAAATTTACCTGAACGTCATAGAATGGGGCGAGGGCATATTCGGGGCGGAAGAAGCCTCGCGCCATTACTTCGGAAAGCCCACGTCTCTCCTGAGCCTTTCAGAAGCGATACGCCTCGCTGCCTGCGTCCCGAACCCGAGGGTGTTCTCACCTCTCGACCCTTCTGACAGCTACCTCAAGGAAAGAGAGATTCATATACTAAGGAGCCTCGAAAAGCATGGGCGCATCAGCCGGCTGAAATCGCTCCAGACCATGCGTGAGCTTGGGGACTTTTACGAATCGGGATATGAGCCGCCTCGGGTGGCTTCCTTTTCAGGTGTGGATAACGAGCTGGAAAATCCCGGATTCTGGACGTCGCGCATAAAAGACCCGGACAGCGTCGTAATGAGCCCCGGGGAGATAACGGAATTTAACCTCCGGGCGAGGCGCATTGCGGCAGGTGTAGACATATTCAGGCTCCCCGAGCGCCTCCCTGCGCGGGAGGTGAGGGAAAGGGTGATCGAGGCTTCCGGCCTCGACATACAAGAAAGCACGGGCGAAGGTGTCGTCCTCCTTTCCGAGCCCCCTTCTCCCGCAAAATACGGAAGCGACGGAACCCCGCTTTCAGCCGGCTACTATGCCGGGCTGGTCCGGAATCTTGGCACTGCCCATATCGCCTGCGACGTAGAAGTACGCTATGCAATGATAGTGAGACATACCGAAATCTTCTGCTGGCCGTCCGATGACCGTATAAAGAACGGAAAACACGACCACGACTTTAACCGGAGCCTTCTCGATTCGCTCCTTCCGGGAGACAAGGCTGCCGTCGTGCATGTGTCTGCGGACGGCGAGTGGCTGTTCGTCATCGCTGGCTTTGTCAATGGCTGGATAAGGGCCGGAGACGCGGCGTTCGCACCTAAAGAAACTATTTCAGGATATCCCGGAAAAGATTTCTTAGTCGTCACATATCCCGGCGCCACGACCGAAAACGGCACAGTGCTAGGTATGGGAACAAGGCTCCCGTTTTCTTCCCGTGAAGGCGGCTTTTATAATGTTAAGCTCCCTTCGTCAGACGCAAACGGAAATCTCGTTTTTGCAGACGACCGCGTCCGGGACGCATTTGTCCACGAAGGTTTTCTGCCCTATACGAAGGCGGGCATAATCGAAGCTGCATTCAAATTCCTGGGGACCCCATACTCGTGGGGAGGCGGAAAGGAAGGCGAGGACTGCTCTTCCTTTCTTAAAGCCCTATTCGGCATGTTCGGCGTCGAGCTCCCGCGAAACTCGTCCACCCAATCCGCGGTGGGGAGAATGATTCTGAGAAACACGGTCATTGAGAAATCGCTCGCCGCCCGCCGCACCCTCGCCAGAGAGTGGGTGCCCGGGATAACACTCCTGAGACCACCCGACCATATAATGCTCTACCTGGGCGAGCATGACGGGCGGCGCTATGCGATTCATTCGGTGTGGGAGGTTTCGTCGGATGGCGGGCTCGTCCGCATAGCCGGAGTCGCGGTTACGGACCTCGACCTCGGGAGCGGATCCGAAAAAGGCACGCTCTTCGAAAGGATTAACGAAGTCTCTGTCGTGGAGCCGGAGATCTCCGGGTTCGGTGGACTCTGGCGCGACTTCGTCTTCGCCCTCGATAACCATCCCTGGCGTCACTTCCGCTTCTGATCGGGCATTTGTTTTACAGTCCATCCTTTTACCATCCTGCTCACCTGCGCACAGCACGTCGTAACCGAAATCTATTTGCATACGCATTTTAGTCCCGCCCGGCAAACATCCGAATGCTTTTGCCGGCCCCTGCGTATAAACATTATTATGGACTAATAAGGAGCTGATCAGGGAAAAATCCGGAGAAATTCATTTCAGGGGGTACGGAAAGGGCAATCTTCTCGAATGATTCATATAACTTAAGAATGTTTAAATGAATCTGAAACCATTTCATGATCGTACTGGTTTATAGGTATAAGATCAGACGAGACGGGCGTTTAAAGTACCCCGTCAAAGGCGAGATGACCTGAAGGAGGCCAATGATGCTTAAAAAGCCTGAATTTTCCAACATGTTCGACGACTACGGCCATGGTCAGGCCGAAACCATGACAGAAGACTTCGGCGGCGACGAATTCGAGGAAATAGACGATTACCTCGAAGAAGAAACCGAAGAGACCGCCGAGGCGGAGGAAAACGAAAACCGCAATATTAAAGCCAAAAGAGAAGAGGTAAATCAGGATCTCCGGCTGGTAAACGCATATTTTAAAGAGGTCAGCACGGAGACGCTGCTTGCCCCTAACGAGGAAGCCCACGTCGCGGCGAAGATAAAATGCTGCGAGGACAGGGTAATTAGCATACGTAAAAGAATAGAGAAGCTTATTGGCAAGAAGCTCGGCCAGGAGCCGGAAAAGCTCGAAGAGGCAATAAGCGAGTTTTACAGCCGCGACATCCAGACCATGATGGCCGACGAAAGAAAAAAGCACGTCGAGGTCTGCGGTCAGCTAAGCACGCTTGCGAGCCTTCATAAGGTATATCAGAAAAAGGGATTCGAGCTCAGGAACAGGTTTATAAAAGCCAACCTCAGGCTTGTGGCCAGCATGGCGAAGAGATTCGCTGGGAGGGGCGTCCCGTTCCTCGACCTCATCCAGGAAGGGAACCTCGGCCTTATAAAGGCCGTCGAGAGGTTCGATCACAGAAAGGGTTACAGGTTCTCGACGTACGCCTGCTGGTGGATCAACCAGGCGATGACCAGGGGCGTCTTCAACCAGACCCGCACCGTCAAAATGCCGGCATATCTCCTGGAAAAGGCCGGGAAGGTACGGCACGTAAAGAGGGAGCTCACGCGCGAGAACGAAAGAGAGCCGCTCCCCGAGGAAATCGCCAAGAAGGCAGAGATGAGCGTAGAGAACGTTAGAAGAATCCTCGAGTCCGCCACGAACAAGGTCGTAAGGCTCGACACCCCAATATGGAACGGTGAGAAAGCGACGTTCCTCGATTATGTCGAGGACTCGGGCGCGCTCAAGGTAGATTCCCTCATAGCAGAGATATCAATACCGGGGAATATAAACGACGCCCTCCTCATACTCCCTATAAGGGAGCGCGAGGTAGTGAAGATGAGGTTCGGGATAGGATACGAATGCCCCTACACCCTCGACGAAATAGGCAGGAAGTTCCGCCTGACGAGGGAAAGGATAAGACAGATAGAAAAGAAGGCCCTCGACAGGATCAGGAGGTCGAAGTCGGCCCCCGTCCTGAGGAGCCTCATGGAAGTATATAACTAACCAACCATCCTCCTTTGCCGGCGCGCTACGATTCGATGATTCGCAGCGCGCCGGTTTTTTCTTTCCTCCCTCACCTTAATTATTTGGTCTACACTTCTTGTCGGTTTGGAGGGCCCGCCGTATGTTATCCTTTTCCGGGTTTCCAGATGAAATCGAACGATATCCATCCCGTAATAGACGCTCTCACCAGGGCGGCCCCCTCATGGGACGTTCCTGCCGTGACGCTCGTCGCCGAAACCTCGCGCGACCCGTTCAGGGTGCTCATATCCACCGTGCTCAGCCTGAGGACGAAGGACGAAACGACTGCCGCCGCGTCACGGAGGCTCTTCGCCCTCGCAGACAACCCGGCTGATATGTTGCGGCTTAGCGAGGACGAAATAGCCAGGGCCATATACCCCGTCGGGTTTTACAGGGTAAAGGCCCGTAACGTCCTCGACATATGCCGGACGCTCGGCGAAAATTATGATTCACGTGTCCCTGACGACCTGGACGAGCTGCTTAAGCTTAAGGGCGTCGGAAGGAAGACCGCGAACCTCGTCTTGACCCTCGGCTACGACAAGCCCGGCATATGCGTCGATACGCATGTGCACAGGATTTCTAACAGGCTCGGGTATATAAAGACCAAAAACCCGCTCGACACCGAGATGGCGCTCAGGAAGAAACTCCCCAAAAAATACTGGATAGACTATAACAGCCTCCTCGTGGCCTTCGGACAGCACCTCTGTAAACCGATCTCCCCCATGTGCACGCTCTGCCCCGTCTCCGAATGGTGCGACAGGGTGGGCGTAGGCAAAAGCAGGTAAGCCCTCCCCTTTTAATCCGTTTTTATGCGGCAAACGTTGACTATCGTCCTGTTCCACATATACTTCATGTACCTCGAATTAAAGCTCAGTCGCCTATATTTCCGGGAGGTTTTATCAGCTTGGAGACTGTATTGTTCTATCTGTTCGCGGCGCTTGCCGTGGCGGGAGCTCTCCTCGTAATCGTTCATAAGAATCCGGTATCGAGTGCTGTGTCTCTCGTTCTCACCCTCTTTGCGACGGCTGTGCTTTTCGTGCTCCTTTCGGCGCACTTCGCAGCCGCGATACAGATACTGGTCTACGCCGGCGCAATAATGGTGCTGTTTCTTTTCACCGTTATGTTTCTTAACCTCAAGCCCGGCGCGCTCGATTTCGACTCCAAGAACATGGCATTTAAGGGCAGCCTCATTCTGGCGGGCCTCTTTTTCGTCGGTTATTTCGCCATTCTGGCCTATAATATGGCGTTTCCGGGCGGCGAGATAGCAGCCCTTCCCGAGGGGTTCGGCACCGTAGAGGGGGTGGGAATGATGCTGTTTACGGACTACCTTCTCCCGTTCGAGCTCACGTCCGTCCTCATTCTCGCCGCGATCATAGGCGTCGTCGCGATCGCCAAAAGGAGGGAAAGCTGAGATGTCCGGCATAACTCCCGAGCATTATTTCGTACTGAGCGCGATACTTTTCGTCATAGGGGCCTTCGGTGTTATAGCCAGGAAGAACCTCATAATCGTTCTCATGTCGCTCGAGCTCATGCTGAACGCCGCGAATCTCGCCTTCATAGCCTTTTCGAGGGTCCACGGCAACATGACAGGGCACGTGTTCATGATTATGTCGATCACGGTCGCCGCGGCCGAGGTGGCCGTCGGGCTTGCGCTCGTCGTGGCCGTTTATTCGCACAAGGATTCGCTTAACGTAGACATATTAAAGATGCTTAAGGGTTAACGTACAAATGATACTCTGGATTGTTCTCATACCGCTTCTCGGGGCCGCTTTTAACGGGCTGCTGTTTGCTTCCGGCCTTTGGAAAAAGGTTCTAAAGGGCGACGAGCACACGGAGAAGAGGGTGGTAGGCCTCGTCGGCTGCGGCGTCGTGCTGGTATCGGCGCTCATATCTACTTCGCTCTTCATCAAGCTCCTTTCTATGGAGCCGGGCCAGCGCCAGATAATCCAGGAGCTCTTTGTATGGATACCGTCGGGCTCATTCACGGTCAGCTTCAACTTTCTCTTCGACACGCTCTCTTGCATAATGGCGCTCGTGGTAACGTGGATAGGCTTTCTCATACACGTCTACTCGACAGGGTACATGCACGACGACAAGGCCTACGCCAAGTACTTCATGTACCTAAATATTTTTATATTTTTCATGCTTATCCTCGTCCTCGGCAACAGCTTCCCGCTCATGTTCGTCGGCTGGGAGGGCGTGGGTCTCGCATCATACCTGCTCATCGGATTCTGGTACGAGAACCCCGACAACGCCAACGCCGGGCGTAAGGCGTTCGTCGTCAACAGGATAGGCGACTTCGGATTTCTGCTAGGAATATTCCTCATATTTTATGTCTTCGGCTCCGTAGGCTATCAGGAGGTCTTCGGAAAGGCTCTCGACCCAGTATTTATGAGTGGCGTGCCGGCGGCTGTGATAACCGGAATAGCGCTCCTCCTGTTCGTGGGAGCCGTGGGCAAATCGGCGCAGATTCCGCTTTACGTGTGGCTCCCCGACGCCATGGCCGGCCCTACCCCCGTGAGCGCGCTCATACACGCCGCCACGATGGTCACCGCGGGCGCATATATGGTAGCCAGATGCAGCGCCATATTCTCCCAGTCCGCCACGGCCCAGATGGTGGTCGTCACTGTAGCGGTTCTGACATCTTTCCTCGCGGCGACAATAGCACTCACGCAGAACGACATTAAAAAGGTCCTCGCGTACTCGACGATAAGCCAGCTCGGCTACATGTTCATGGGCATAGGCGTAGGCGCGTACACCGCCGGGCTCTTTCACCTGGTCACCCACGCGTTCTTTAAGGCCCTCCTCTTCCTGGGCTCGGGAAGCGTTATCCACGCCCTTTCCGGCGAGCAGGACATAAGGCACATGGGCGGCCTCAGGAAATACATCCCGACGACCGCTATAACGTTCCTGATAGGCACGCTCGCGATAGCCGGCGTCCCGCTTCTATCGGGTTTTTTCAGTAAAGACGGCATACTCGGTCAGGTCTACGACAGGGGCTACGCCCTTCACTGGCTCCTGGCGCTGATTACGGTCGTCCTCACGGCATTGTACATGGTGAGGCTCTATCTTCTCACCTTCGAGGGCAAGACGAGGATGACCGAGGAAGTGAAGCATCACGTGCACGAGTCGCCCTTCTCGATGACGATTCCGCTCATGATACTCGCCGTTTTGTCCATATTCGGCGGATATCTGGGGGTTCCCGAGTTTATTGGCGAGCTCGTAGGCATCCACGGATCGAATCTTTTCGACAAGTTCGTCTCGCCGGCGATATTGCTCGATAACTTCGTATCGACGGGGCATCATCTCTTCAGTCACGAAACCCTGCTCGTTCTGTCCATCGCGGCGGCCGCTACGGGTATTGTCATCGCGTACTATCTCTACTCCGTAAAGCCTGGCACGGCGGACAAGATAGCGGCCAACAAGAACGTCGAGCCTCTCTACAACCTTTCTTACAACAAGTGGTACGTAGACGAGCTTTACGACTACATCATAGTCCAGCCATTCAGGTATCTCTGTAATCTCGCCGCCTGGTTCGATACCAAATACATCGACGGTGCAGTAAACGGCGTCGCCAACATCCTCAAGGAAGCGGCTCTCACGCTCCAGGCCGCGCAGACGGGCGTTCTCAGGAGCTACGCCACACTCATGGCCATAGGCGCGCTTGCGATACTCGTCTTCATCGTACTCTGGCAGAAATTCTAATAACCCCCTCTTAAGCACTAACCGCACTCGATGTAAACCCGATTGGATCCGGCATAAGGTAGAGTCCTTGCTTCCGGCGCCCGGACTTCCAAAGTCATTTAGAGCAAGTTAGAGAGGTATTCCCGTCCATACTCAAGTGTGGGGAAGTCTGCGCCCTCGTAGGTTATATACGCGGGAGGTTAAAGCAGCGGGATTTAGACAAAAAAAAGCGGCGGCCTTTTTTCAAGACCGCCGCCTACATCATCCGGTTTTTATTCTATTTTAGTTATAGAGACCGATTACACGTCGAAGTAAAGTTTGAATTCGTACGGTACCGGCCTCAGCTTGACCGGGTTAACTTCCTTATCGGTCTTGTATTCGATCCAGGTTTCGATAACGTCCTCGGTGAATACGTCGCCCTTGAGCAGGAACTCGTGGTCCGCCTCAAGTGCCTCTAGAGCGCCTTCGAGCGATCCGGGAACGTTCGGAATCCCCGCGAGCTCCTCCGGCCCGAGAGCGTAAATGTCCTTGTCCAGCGGCTCTCCTGGGTTGAGCTTCTTTTCTATGCCGTCTAGGCCGGCCATGAGCATGGCCGAGAAAGCGAGGTAGCCGTTACACGACGGGTCCGGGAACCTGCACTCGAGCCTCTTAGCTTTCGGGCTCGGCGAGTACATCGGTATTCTGACGGAGGCGCTCCTGTTCCTTGCCGAGTAGGCGAGGTTCACAGGTGCTTCAAAGCCCGGGACTAGCCTTCTGTAGGAGTTCGTGGTCGGGTTTGTGAAAGCACATATCGCCCTTGCGTGCTTGAGGATACCGCCTATGTAGTTCATGGCGAGGTCGCTCATGCCCGCATAGCCGTTTCCGGCAAAGAGCGGCTTGTCTTTTTTCCATATCGACTGGTGAACGTGCATACCCGAGCCGTTGTCTTCGAAAAGGGGTTTCGGCATGAATGTCACTGTTTTGCCGAATTGTCTCGCTACGTTCTTGATGACGTATTTATACCACATCATCTGGTCACCCATTTGTATCAACGGGGAGAAGCGCATGTCGATTTCGCACTGTCCGGCCGTCGCCACTTCGTGGTGATGGGCCTCGATGCTTATGCCGAGCTTTTCGAGCAGGCTAACCATCTCGGAGCGCATGTCCTGGAGCGAGTCGGTCGGCGGCGTCGGGAAATAGCCTTCCTTGTGTCTCGGCTTGTAGCCGAGGTTGGGGTTCTCGTCCCTGCCGGAGTTCCATATGCCTTCCATGGAATCGACGAAGTAATAACCGGAGTTCGAAGTCTGGTCATACCTTACGTCGTCGAAGACGAAAAACTCGAGCTCAGGGCCGAAGAACGCCATATCGCCGATACCCGTGCTCTTGAGGTATGCAATTGCTTTCTTGGCTATGTTCCTGGGGTCGCGCGAATACGGCTCACGCGTAATAGGATCGACGATGTCGCATATAATAGCGAGAGTCGGGTGCGTCATGAAAGGGTCGATTCTCGAGGTTTCAGGGTCGGGTATCATGAGCATGTCGCTCGCATGAATCGACTGCCATCCGCGAATACTCGAGCCGTCGAACCCGAGGCCTTCTTCGAACGTGCCGGCCGAAAGCTCGTGTGCCGGAACGCTGAAGTGCTGCCATGTACCTATAAAATCGAGAAATCTTAAATCGATGAATTCTATATTGTTGTCTTTAATAAGCTTTAAAACATCTGCCGGTTTTTTCGGGAACATATCCTCTCCTCCTCCTTTGCTCTTAGACTTGCTGGTAGTGGGCATTACGTTATAGCTCCTCCTGTTGTTATTATTGTCCCTGCATCATTTGTAAAGCGACTTCTATAAGGCGTCTTCGCCTCTTTCCCCCGTCCTTATCCTTATGACCTCTTCCATAGGCAATATGAAAATTTTGCCGTCTCCGATCTTACCGGTCTTAGCGCTGTCCATTATTGCATCTATGACTTTCGATACCATGTCGTCGGACACAATGATCTCGAGCTTTATCTTGGGTAGAAAGTCTATTACATACTCTGCACCCCTGTAAAGCTCGGTATGACCCTTCTGTCTTCCGAAACCTTTTACCTCAGTAACCGTAAGACCCTGAACCCCTATTTCCTTGAGGGATTCCTTTACATCGTCAAGCTTGAAAGGCTTAATAATCGCTTCTACTTTTTTCATGAGATATTCCTCCTTCCCATGGCAGTGATGCAAACAACATACCACTTATCAAAAACCTTTTCAATCAATGATTTTAAGGGTTTATATCAAAAGTTGCGGGATTTGACTGCCCAATATTTAAGCAAATGATGCCAAAAATTAAACATTGACGGTGTGGAACGAGCGGGACTTGCCGAAGGACTTAAACTCAAAGTGTCTGATTTAGGTAGCCGCGGGGAGAAGTGCTTTTTCCAGGCAATCCGGAAACGGGACACCGGGCTTCCCGGCGCCGCATTCGTCTTCAGCACATGCAGATACCAAGATTGCACTATGACCTCTAGCAGCATACTTCATGAGGCACTTATCCTCGCATCGCGTCTCAAGTGCGCATTATTTTGCTTAGATGACGTTTTTTGTCACGACAAATAAGGATTCCGGCCCCCTCTTCGTCTATTAAATAACCAGTATTTGTTGACATTTATCTTTATAAAACACCATGGCATGATACTTGCTCGCCATAAAGTTATATGGAACTGCAACTGGCGAAATTGCTGGTCGGGAATGGTCTGGTCAGCATAGACCAGATACGTGAAGCCGTGGAGGAGCAGCGGAGCTCCGGCTCAGGGCTGGGTGATTCTCTAGTCAAGCTGGGACACATACCCGAAACCGACCTCCTGGAATCTATGGGGAAATACTTCGGCATACCCGTTATGGATCTGGATAGCCGCTCCATAGAGCCCGAGGTGCTAAAGCTCATTCCAAGGGGCACGGCGGCAGAGCAGGGTCTCATACCCGTGAGCCTTGTTGGTGCCGATCTGATCGTCGCCGTTAGCGATCCTTCGAATATCCTTCTTCTGGATGACCTCGGATTTATCACGGGCAAGCACATCGTTCCGGTTATCGCTTCCGAGCGCGCCATCATGGCCAAAATCGCCGAACATTATGGCGAGGGCGACGGACGCGAGTCCGAGGGCTCGGGAAAGTTGCCGAGGGCGGGGAAAGCGCGCTCACTGGAAGATATGGTGCGTGAGCTCGAAGAATTCACCGGCGAGAAAGCGGCGGTAGCCGATGATGAAACAGACGCCAACCCCGACGGCATCGATTCGGACACGAAAGGGGAAGCGTTGTCCGGCGAATCCATGTCTACGGAGGAAGAAAACTCCCCAGTTATAGATGAAGCGGTTTTCGATTTGACCGGCTCTGAACCCGATGATGCTAATCCAGCAATCTCGGGGGAAGTCCTGACCGTATTTACAGCGCCAGGCTCTATAGACGATACTGCGCCGGATGAGCTCCCCGAATCTGCGAGCGATCCGGACGAAGACGAAGATACTGAAAGAACCGACGAAGAGTTCGGCGCGAATATCACCCGGGAGAGCACGAATGGCTCCGGGGCGGGTGACATACTCCTCTTTGAAGATGAAGGCAAGCTCTCTCCGGTTACGAAAATACCCGAGGAGGATTTTGCGGAGAAAACGCAAGTAACGGATACAAGCGACACGGAACAATACCTGCATGGCCCAGAAGACGAAGAGACGGCACTCGCCGATGAAGACGCTCGTTTTAGTGACGAAGCGGCGAAAACCGCGCCCGAAACGAAACTTCCCAAAGGGTCTGTCCTTATAGTCGACCACAGCGCTACAATAAGGAGGGTGGTTGCCCTCGCGCTCGAAAGGGAGGGCTACAAGGTTTACGCAGCTGGCGACGGAATGCAGGCGCTTGCGGCACTTAACGACATAACGCCCGGCCTCATACTCGTAGACATAAACCTTCCCCACATGGACGGGTACCAGCTCTGTAAGGTGATAAAGGGACACGGACTCACGAGAGAAATACCCGTCGTTATGATGTCCGGAAAACTCGGGATGATGGATAAGATGAAGGGCAAGATGGCGGGCGTGAGCGACTATATAACCAAACCGTTCGCCGCCGGCGACATCATAGGCGCCGCGGAGAAATATCTGAGCTAATAGATGCGTAAATTCTTCGTCGTAGACAATAACGGTGAATACGCCGGTCCTGAAGCAAACGCGCAAAGTGCAGAGGTCGAGGTATCCGACAACGACTCGGCAATCGAGGCCGGGCTCGTGCTCCTTCTCTCCGAGATTGCGCGCTACGCGGAGTATATAAACGAATCAGGAAGCAAGAACCCTGTAGAGGTTCTCAGGAGCCTTTCGGAGGTAGTCAACCGTACTGCTGAATTCGTCGTAGCGGTAGGTATAGCCGAAAGCGAAAACCCGATTCTCGCCGAAGCCTTATCGAAATCCTCCCCGGCGGTTCCCGAGGCCGGGCTCCTTCACATCGATAACGGCCGACTGTCCGTTCAAACCGTCATAAACCTCTACAATGGCTGGACGGGTCCGGAGAGCGAAAAGAGCTTAGTATTCGGCCGTATCGCCCAAAGCCTTGTAGGAATGCTGGAGCATACCTTCGGTTTGATAACTTCGGCATTTTCTTCCGCACGGATAGCCGAAGAATGGTCCGACGCCTTCACAATATGCACGGGCGAGCTTTCCTACGCAGTAAAGAACGTTAAATTCTGACCCCTCTCTCCATTATTCCTTGATGCCATTTTTTCCAGCCTTGTCATGAAAATGGCAGGAACCTAATCCCGCAAGAGGTGCTTTCTTCTCGTCATGATTTATAATAATCTCCCTCGGGACAAAGGACGCTCCCCGCGAAATCATCCGCGACCCGGTGCTCTTCGTCCCGAATTATAGCCCTGACACAGAACAGAACATAAATTCCGAATGGGAGGTTATAACCATGCCGGTTGAGAAAAATGTTTTTGGAGAGGAGCTTCAACCGTGCTCCATATCACCAATGACGGGATTCTACCGTGACGGGTGCTGCAGGACCGGCCCCGAAGACCTCGGTCTTCACGTGGTCTGCACCGAGGTGACCGAGGGTTTTCTCGAATTTTCCAAGGCCAGGGGTAACGACCTCACCACCCCGAACTCGGATTACGACTTCCCGGGCCTCAAGCCCGGAGACAGGTGGTGCATATGTGCCCTGAGGTGGAGGGAAGCCCTCGAAGACGGTTTCGCCCCGCCGGTGATACTAGCGTCTACTCACGAGTCGGTACTCGAGGTCGTTTCGCTCGAAGACCTTAAGAAATACGCCCTCGACCTTGCTTAGGGGATTCAGCATGTAACCCGCGGACGGGAGAGCCGCCCCGGGTAGGTTACTTTCACCATGACTGGAAAAACAGATTGGGAGCTCCAAGAGAGAATCGACGGCATCTTCGACAATATAGTCATGCCGGTCCTCGACGAGCTCATAGAAGAGTACGACGGCACGGGCGGCTACGGCGCGAAATACGTCACCGACAGCCCGCTGATTACAGGCCTCGGCAGATACTCCTCTATCATGATATCCCACCCCGGCGGAGTCGAGATGATCATCTGCATCTACTGGGTAAAGGGAAGCATGAGGCTCGTCGCCGAGAATATACGCATGGTCACACTTTCTAAGACGTTCGACATATTCTCCGTAACGAAAGAGCACCTCGGAAAGCAGGTCAGATTTCTGGGCGGCCTCGAAAGGTAAATGAAGCCTGCCCCCGGACCCGGTAGATTATTTCTCTTCTCCCGTGTCCGTCGCATCTATCCTCACGAGCACTCGCCTGGGCTCGATATTTTCGAGCGAGATATCCTTCGGGAATTTAAGGCTCGACTCCGATATATCGACCGTCTTAAGCCCCTTCCTCGCCTCGGGGATCTTGAGGAATATCTCGACCTCTTTTTCGTTGAAGAAATAAAAGGCCCTTCTCGGCCCGAGGAAAGTGACCTTCACCCTGTCAGGCTTTATATCCTCAACGGTGAGCTCGGCCGGGAGCGTCGTATATTTGACCGGCACGCTGTAGGTCCTGTAGACGAGCTTCGACTCGTGAACGAATACGAACCACAGCGCTATAGCCATGAAGATGGCTATAGTTTTTTCCCTGAAGTTCCTCGTGAAGAAGCTGAAGAAATGGCGCCTCTTCTTTATGGGGTTTACTTCGCTGTAAAACTTTTCGAGTATTAGTCCCAACTGCTCGGAGCCGACTTCTCTCAGCTCGCCGTTTCTCGCGACCGAGATCGTGCCCCTCTCTTCAGATACCACGAGGCAGAGCGCGTCGTTTACCTCGGAGAGCCCGAGGGCGGCGGCGTGACGCGTGCCCCTGTTCACGAGAGCCCCGAAGTTTTTCGAAAGAGGAAGATGGCATGAGAATTTAACTACCATCCCTTTATCCACGATTATCGCCCCGTCGTGCCCGATCGAGTGCGGATCGAGAAGGCTCTTCAAGAGAGGCTCGCTCAGCTTCCCGCCGAGGGCCGTCCCGCCCTCGACCGCGCTTTCTACCGACGTCTTGGCCGGGAGGATTACGAGCGCCCCGATCCTTTCTTTCGAGAGATCGGTGAGGGTTCTTACGAGTATGTCTATCTCTTCGCGGACGGACCCCTTGTATCGTTCGATGGCAAGCTGTGGGCTCAAACTCCAGAGCGCTATCTGCTCGAGGAACTGCCGTATCTCTTCCTGGAATATGATTATGAGCGCTATGAATATGACGGCGAAAAAGGTCTGAAGGACGGAGGTCGTGAGAACGAGGTTGAACTGGCGAGCGAGCAGGTACACGACGCTCATTATGATTATGCCCGTAAGGACGAACCTCGCCTTTGTCTTGTTAAAAAGAGCGAGTATGGCGTATATGAAGAGCGACATAAACGCTATGTCGAACAGTCCCGGTACGCCTATTTCTTTTAGGATGTCGCTAATGAACTGCGTGGGATTCAACTCTTTAGACCCTTCGGGTTATTATAGCAGATGGCCGGTCCGTTTACAGTAATTTATGCAATTTCCGTGTAATATCCGAGGCTTATTAATGCTTATCTATATAACCATGTGTTCCGCATAATCACCCGACCAGGACGAGCCTTAGGTCCATCACATTGGTATTCGTGGGCCCGGTTATGATGAGGTCCCCGAGCGTCGAGAAGAAATTGTACGAATCATTCTTCGCCAGGCTGGCCTTGGCATTGAGCCCGAGCGCCTCCGCCCTCATTACCGTACTTCCGTCGGCTATTGCACCGGCGGCGTCCGTGGGGCCGTCTGTGCCGTCCGTGCCGCCGCTTAGAATGACCACGTTATCGAGCCCGCCTATCTCTATCGCCGCCGCGAGGGTGAATTCCTGGTTCCTTCCTCCAAGCCCCGGCCCGTCAATGGTGACGGTCGTCTCTCCGCCCGACACTACGCACGCGGGCGGCCCGAGCGGATTCCCCGAGCTCAGGATCTCCTTAGCCATCGCGCCGTGGACCTTCGCGACCTCTTCCGTCTCGCCGTGTATGTACGTCGAGAGAAGAATGCTTTTGTATCCGAGCTCCGCCGCTTTCTCCTTTGCCGCCAATGCGGATAGGATGTTGCTCCCGACGACTACGTTCTGCGTTTTGAGGAATGCCCGGTCGCCCGGCTTCGGGGTCTCCTCCGCCTCGCCTTTGATTCCCTTATTTATATACGCTTCGACCGGTGCGGGAATCTTCCCGCGAAGCGCATACTTGTCTATTACCTCTCCGCATCCCTCGAACGTAACGCCGTCGGGAACCGTCGGCCCCGATGCTATCGTGTCGAGGTCGTCCCCTATCACGTCAGAGAGTATGAGCGAGACGAGTGTAGACGGATACGCGAGGCGCGCGAGCCTGCCGCCCTTTACGGCGGAGACGTGCTTTCTGAGGGCGTTTATCTCGTGGATCGTCGCCCCGCATTCGAGCAGGGCCTTCGTGAGCCCCTGCTTGTCGGCGAGCGTGAGCCCCTCGGCGGGCATCGGAAGGAGGGCGGAGCCCCCGCCGGATATGAGGCACAAGACGAGGTCGCGCTCCCCAGTGCTCCTCAGGAGATCCATGATCTCCCTCGTCCCTGACAGCCCGGCGTCGTCCGGGAGAGGATGCCCCGCCTCGTTGATCCGGACTTTGCGTATAGGCGCAACGTGGCCATACTTAACGTTCACAATGCCAGACGTGAGCCTGTCGCCAAGCACCTCCTCGGCTGCGAGCGCCATCGACGCCGCGGCCTTGCCCATTCCTATGATATATATGTTGTCGAACGAAGAGAGGTCGTACTTTCTGCCTGCAACGTCCAGAACGTCGCCCGTCCGGCCGAGGCGGTTAAGGACCGCGGTCACGGGGTCGGCGGCCTTTACACCGGCCTCGAATATAGAGATCGCGTCTTTTCTGAGTTTATCCAGGTTCACCGGTCCAAGTATAACGACCGGAGGCGGCGCGAACAAGCGCATTTCGATTCGGAAGCCCCTGTTACAGGTCCCTGAACTGAGGGAGCCTCCTCATCGCATCGAGTATCTCGCCTTCGAGCACATTCCTGTTAATGAGATTCATTTTGAATAGCTCTACATCCTCCCGTACTTTCACCTTCCCCTTGATTCCCCCGTCGGTGTGGGCTATCGTCGCTATAACCGGATTCTCACCGTCCAGTACCTCCTGAACCCTTTTCACGAATTTCGGAGACAGGCATTCCATCTTTCCTATCTCGTCGATGATGACGGGGCTTTCTGGCGAGGGCGTTATGTGTAGCGCATCGAGAAAGTCCTCGAAGGCGTCGATATCCACCCTGTACTTTCCGATTTTGTGCGGGCTGTCGTTGATTACGTGGGCGAGAATTATACTCTCCCCGCCGAGGCTTCGGAGATGAAATCCTTTCCTTTCCCCGTCCTGGAGTATCTCCTCCGTGTAAAACCCCTGCGGATTGTATGGGGATAGACTCACGGCGAGTTTTTTGATGAGCGTCGTCTTCCCGATCCCGGGAAGGCCCGATACGAGAAAGTTCTTTTTCGCTTCTCCCATTCGCGGTTTTCGGCGTGTGCGGTGTTTTCGAGAGGTAACGGTGAAGTTGCGTGGGGCAGGGGGTGCAGGTGAATGACGCCTACCTCGGGGCGGCGTCTCAGGGGCTCTGTCTCTCGCAGGCTTCCCTTATTATTTCCACCGCTTTATTGGCCTCCTCAAAGGTGTTTTCAACCGAAAAGCTGAATCTCACGCTCGAATAGGCCTCTTCTTCGGTGAGTCCCATCGCAGAGAGGATGTAGGACGGTGCGACTTCGAAGTTCGTGCAGGCCGAGCTTTGGGAGCATCTTACCCCCGCCGCGTCCAGCTCCGCAACGAGCCTTCTGCCGTCGATTCCTTTAAAAAGTATGTTGGTGGTGTTGGATATGCGGCGGCGCGTGTCGCCGTTGACGCTGGTGCCCGGGATGAAGTCGAGTATGCGGGCCTCGAAGCCGTCCCGGAGATCCCTCATATACTCGACATTCTGTTCGAGGTTCGCCTTTCTTATCTCGGCGGCCTTTCCGAACCCCGCTATGCCGGGGAGGTTTTCCGTTCCGGGCCGAAAGCCCTCTTCCTGGAAACCGCCGAAGAATATCGGCGCCAGCATGAACCTGTCGCGGGAGTATATGGCGGCCGCGCCCTGGGGACCGTGGAATTTGTGCCCGGTGAATGAGAGAAAGTCTATGGGCATGTCCTTAACAGCCATGTCTATCTTGCCGACGGCCTGCGCAGCGTCCGTATGGAACGGGACTCCGTACCTACGGCACATTTCGCCGATTTCCTCGATAGGCTGTATGACGCCGGTCTCGTTGCTGACCCACTGGACGGAAACGAGTGTGGTGTCGTCGTTGATGTTCTTTTCGAGCGAGTCGAGATCCACCATACCTTTACTATCGACCTTTACGAACCTTATCTCGACCCCGTTTATGCAGAGGTAACTGCACATCTTTCGTATAGACGAGTGCTCGATAGTCGTGGTCACGACCCTGCATTTTTTCCCCTTGTTCCGGGTACGGGAATAAAACGCCATGTTGTTCGATTCAGTCCCCGAGCTAAGGAACGTAACGTTAGAAGGCGGGGAGCCTATGAGGCGGGCTACCCTGTCGCGTGCGGCGGCGAGGTGGGCCCTCGCCCTTTCGCCTGTCTCGTGGGCGCTCGAAGGGTTTCCGAATTCATCCCCGAGCATCCTGCATACCTCGTCCCTGACCTCCGGAAGAGGCTTCGTTGTGGCGTTATTATCGAGGTATATCTCCCTTTCCTGCATCACGGGCAGCCTTTTAATTATTATACATTATTTCCCGTATCCGTTTTCGGCGGGGAGGGAGATCATAGGGCGACGGCCCAAGCGGGTTACAGCGGCCAAAAGCCTAGAGCGCCTGCCCCCCGGCTTCGTACTCTTCGGGGGTCATGATTGTCAGACAGGGCCTCTTATCCGCGCTTTCGACCGGGCCGAGGAGCGACATTAACTGGACGGTCTTTTCCTCCCCGCCCTTGTTGAAAGGAATGGGAAAGTAGATGATATTCGATTTGCTCGTCTGCCTGTGGACCCTGATAAAGTAGAGCAGCTTGTCGAGGAGGCCCTTGAGCCGTACCTTTTGGTCCTCACCATTCTTCATGCTGTCCTCGTCCGGGACTATCCAGTTGTCCCAGACCTCCGAGGTGATAAATACCGGTATCATCAGGCCCGACTCCTTTGCGGCTTCCGATATGTCTTTTTGTCTGCCCTCGTCGAGGGCCTGCTTCCTTGTCTTTTTCGGGCTGGTCATATGTCGATGTATCTCCTTTTCACCGGCTCTCGGGCACTAGGGCTATTATGCGGAGCGGGCCGCCGCTCCCGTCCTTTATCTTCATGGGCAGTGCGAAAACGAGCGCGCCTTTTGCGGGCAGCTCGTCCAGGTTCGCTACGTTCTCGAAAGCCGGCACGTTATTCTTCGATAGTATACGGTGCGTCTCGAAGAGCTTCGATTGCCCGTAATCTATGCTGGCCGTATCTATTCCAACGGCGCTTATCTTCCGGTTATCGACGAGCCATTTCGCCGCCTCGGGCCCGAGCCCGGGAAAGCGGAGGTCTTTTACCGCCTCCGGACCTTTCTCGTCCGTGCCCATGTACTTCGCCCTGTCCGTCCAGTATCTGCCGTACCCGGTATTGAGAAGGACGATCGTGCCTTCGGGAATGGCTCCGTTAACCTTTTCCCACCCCGTGATGTCCTCGACGCTCACCAGATAGTCGGGATCTTTCGTTGCCCGCTCCGATACGTCGATTACCACAGCCGGCCCCGTGAGCCTGTCGAGAGGTATCTCGTCCACCGTCTTCATGCCCTCTGCGAAATGTACCGGGGCGTCGATGTGCGTGCCGCCGTGCTCTTCGGCGCGGTATTTTTTCGCTTCGTAGAAATAACCCTTCTCTGTCATTCCTTCGAATACCGTTTCGAGCTTGAACCCCTCGCCCGTCGGCCAGTATATGGTTTCGGACGAGAAGTCGTGCGTGAGATCGACCCACTTGCCCGAGGGCATTTCGGCGGCTTCCGGCTTGGCGACGTAGCCGAGCGAAAACAGAAGCACGAGCGCGAAGGCCTTAAGCGCCGCGCCTGAGACTTTTCCGAAGCGTCTGTCCGATTTTATAGATTTGTTATCCATTCTCATTCTCCACCTCGCTTATAATAGCTTGTGAATTGCTAATGCTTCGACGCGTCGGAGATATCGGCGTCCAGGAAATTCTCCGTCTTAGGGAGCGATATCTGAAGGTCGTCGTTGTAATCTATGCCGATCCGGACTTTCCCCGCCTTGCAGTCGAGGACGTGTCCGCCCGTTTTTTCGTCGGCCGTCAGAAAATGGAAATGAAACCCGGCCGCGTTTACCCCCGACAGGTACTCGGGAAACCAGTAGCCCGCGATCGTGCCCTCGACACTTCCGAGCTCGAAAACGGACTCCTTTTTCACTACCTCGGCCAGGGGAGGAAAGGGCTCCGACTGCTTCGGAACGCTCCTCGTTTTCATCGATTCGAACCTTCCGTCGATCTTTATTGCGTAGAAGATATTGTCCGAAGGCAGGAGAGACAATATGTATTTTTCGAGATCACTACATTCGAGCGGCCCGTCGATCGATACGGTCTTGTCGGCCTCGAAGAACGTGACGACGGCGAAAGGCGTGACGGCGTCGTCCGGTATTTCGTTGGCCTTGCCGTCGGACGTGATCTGGTAGAACTTCCCCCCGAATCCAACCATCTCGCCGTCGAGGCCGTTCAGCGTGCCGAGCCCGAAATCGCCCTCTTTCTTTAGCTCGCCGAAGGTCGTGTTCCCTTCGTATACACCCTCCATGAGCGCGCTCAGGGTAGAGGTCTGAAATACCGTCTCTCCTTTTTCCCGAGCGTGAAGGGAAGCGCCGATAAAAGAGAACAGCACAACCAGAATGAATGCGTTAATGTATTTCATCGAGCCTCGCCTTCCGCTAATTCCAGTAGCTTCGCGTATTCCTTTTCTGTGATGATGTCCCGGGTAGATTCGACGCGGTCTAGGAACAGTACGCCGTTCAGGTGGTCGAGCTCGTGTTGGAACACCCTGGCGACAAAGTCCCTGAATTCCTTCTCCTCGATTTTTCCGTCCCTCGTCGTATACCTGGCTCGGATCGCTTTCGAGCGCGGAACGAGGCCCCTTATCCCCGGGATGCTGAGGCACCCCTCCCATCCCTTGACCGTCTCTTCCGATTTCGAGATGATCTCGGGATTTATTATCGCCGTTGGCTCGAGCTCAGGTGCGTCGGGATACCTCACGTTGGGATGAGACGATATTATAAATACCCTCTCCGTATTTCCGACCTGAGGCGCGGCGATGCCGACGCCGTTTGCATGATACGCCGTTTCGATGAGGTCATCTATCAGGGCCTGTACAGCAGGGTCGGAAACGTCTTCAACCTCCCGCGCCCTCCCCCAGAGGACGGGGTCGCCGAGCTCCGTTATTTCAAGGACTTTTCCTCTTCTATCGTTTTCCATGTGAATTTTTCCCGCCCCTTGATGCGACTCTTAATTTTACCAAATATCACCCGGAAATTATAATTAGCCTAGGAGAGCAATGCACCTGAAGGAGAATTGTCATTGAGCGAAATCCCGCTTATAGAAAATCTCGCGCAGAATGAAGAACGGATAGCGATCGTAGACGAGGCAGGCGAGTATACGTACGGCAGGCTGCTCTCGGCCTCTGCGGCGGTGGCGTCGCGCCTTCTCGAAGCCGGGGGCGTAAACGACCTCGGCGAAAAACGAGTCGCCTTCATCGTGAGGCCGGGGTTCGATTATCCCGCGATTCTCCTCGGCATATGGAGGGCCGGCGGCATAGCCGTTCCGCTGTGCGTCTCTCATCCGGACCCCGAGCTCGAATACGTGATTAAGGACAGCGGGGCCGGGTTCGTAATCGCCGGCGAGGAATTTGCCGGCAGGCTCGAAAGGATTTCCGAGGCGCTGGGCGCGAGCTTCTTCCTTTCCGGGAATGTTATTGAAGGCGAAACAGCGCCCCTTCAGGAGCTTGGAGAAAGCCGCCGAGCGATGATCATATACACAAGCGGCACGACGAGCAGGCCCAAGGGAGTCGTTACGACGCACGCGAACATACGGCATCAGATCACCTCGCTTGTCGGCGCGTGGGGATGGACGAAGGAAGATTACATTCTCAACCCGCTCCCGCTCCATCATCTCCATGGGATATTGAACGTCCTCCTCTGCGCGCTCTGGTCCGGGGCGAAGTGCGAGCTGCTCGTGAAGTTCGATGCCGGGGCAGTGTGGGAGAAATTCATAAAGAACGACTATACGGTGTTCATGGCCGTGCCGACTATTTACACGAGGCTCATCCGGGCGTGGGACGAAGCGCAGCCCGGCGAAAAAAAGGAAATGTCCGAAGCCGCGCGAAGGATGAGGCTCATGGTCTCGGGCTCCGCCGCCCTTCCAGTCGGGACGCTTCACAAATGGGAGGAGATAACCGGTCACGTGCTCCTGGAAAGGTACGGCATGACCGAGATAGGCATGGCGCTCTCGAACCCGCTCGCCGGGAAACGAGTGCCGGGCAAGGTAGGTGGCCCCCTGCCCGGGGTCGAGGTCGCCCTCATCGATGAAGATGGAGAAATCCTCTCAGGACCGACAGAGGGGGAGATTATAGTAAAGGGCCCGAATGTCTTTCTCGAATACTGGCAAAGGCCGTCCGAGACTTCGGAGTCTTTCATGGAAGACGGATGGTTCAGGACCGGCGACGCCGCCGAGCGGGACGCGGAGAGCATTTACAGGATACTCGGCCGGAAGTCCGTCGATATTATCAAGAGCGGCGGCTACAAAATATCAGCCCTCGAAATCGAGGAGGTGCTGAGGGAGCATCCCTCGATCGCCGACTGCGCCGTCGTGGGTGTCCCCGACGAGGAGTGGGGCGAGAGGGTCTCCGCGGCGATCGTGCCTACGGGCGAGGGCGAATTATCCGGCGATTCACTTAAGGAATGGTGCAGGGAAAGGCTCGCGCCGTATAAAATCCCGACGCGCTATCTCACTGTGAAAGAGCTCCCGCGAAACCAGATGGGCAAGGTGGTGAAGCCCGACGTCTGCGCCTTGTTTACCGGGGAACCTCGGGTGCCCCAGGGTCGATAAAGAACCTTAAAGAGAGCAGGCTACATCCCGTATATTTAGTGAGAGACGCGTATTGATACGGGAGGACAGCCCTCGAAAGTCGAGTGCTGCAGCGGGACCGACTCACTGCAGAGTCGAGTCGTCCGGGCCGCCGCCCGCCGAGACGGAGGCGGTAGTTCTTATATCATCCCACTTCTGCATAAAGGCTTTCAGCGATGAAGCAGCCTCATCGAACTTGCCTTCCCTCAGCAGACCTATAAACGCCCACGCCTCTTCGACCGAATGCTCCCTTTCGAGCGAATACGGGTTTATCACGGCGCAGAGGTCGCCGTAGTTAAGGACGATGAATCCCTTGGAGTCGTATCCTGAAAGCCAGCTTCTGAGATCGCGGAGACTCGCGAGCAGCGTCTTCATATCGAACCCGTACTTCTTTCCTATATCGGCACCGCCGCCTTCGATAGATTTCGTTATCACCTCTGCGGCATCGTCCAGCCGTTCAATAGCCGCACCTATCCGCGCGTTGTAATAAAGCGCATTGAATCCCCAGTGCGTGTAAAGGGTTTCCCTGTCTTTGGGGCCGAACAGGATGAACCATTCGAGCGGGATGAAATTCTCCGAGAAGAAGAGATTCGATTTAGAGCGGAAGGGGGCGACGTAATACTTGCCCTCGTCGTCCTTGGTGAAAAAACAATGCTCCAGCTCGTCCTTGTCTACGCCTAGATGCTTGGCTATGGCCTGAACGAAAGATTCGTATTCGTTGCCGAACCATACACCAAATGGCGAGGTCGGCCCCCCCCAGTACTTTTCGTAGAACTCAGCGTACTCTTTCCAGTAATAAGCCTTGTCCGTCATATCGACGGGTTCGTAGACGACTAGCGTGCTCTGGGCCATATGAAATTAATAAACCATCCGGGATTTAAAATCAATCCGCGTTCTGCGCCGGATGCCGAGGGTGGATACAGCCCGGCGAGGCGTGCTCACGGCACCGTTAACAGGCCGTTCATCTCGCGCGATTCGATTATCTGAAACGCCGAATCGCCCCCTCAATACGGGACAAATATAGATTGACAAAGACTCTCCAACCTGCGTAATATCTTGTCATGGCTGACGTATCTATAGACGACATTATCAAGGAAGCAAGAAAAAGAAAGATAGACCTCGGAAGTGACCCTGAAAAGACGATAAAAGTTTGTTCAAGGCTCGGGCTCATCCCCAAGCCCAGAAGAAAGAGAGTCACGTCGGGCGGCTCGTCGAAAACCGTCCTGCTTTTTCCCGAAAAAACTATCGAAAAGCTGGCGCACATAAAGGCGCTCAAGTCCGAAGGGCTCAGCCCCGAGGAGATAAGGGACAGCTTCGCTCTTGAGTACGTGCAGGGTGCGCTTAAGGACCTTCTCAACAATGCTGACGACGACAAGGTCAAAGAGCTCGCGAACATCATCAGCAAGGAAAAAGAGCTCGAATCCATCGTCGAGGCCCCGCTCGTTTATCTCATCGAAGGGATGTCGCCGGACGAGGCCAAGAAGCTCCTTACTCTTTTCTGCGGGGTCGGTTTCTACGCACTCATCGAGGCCCAGAAGATGCTCGAGGAATTCAAGTTCAACGACGCGAGACGAGCGCTCTTCAGGGCGATATTCTATAATTCGATCGCGGTTCTCAGGCTGGCGCGGACGACGGGCGATACGAAGCTCGAAGCCACTGCGTTCGAGTTCTACGAAAAGACCGTGATAGAGCCCATCGGAAAGGCCAGCGAGCGCGTCAGAAAGGAATTCATAAACTCGTTCGAGAAGTATCTAAAGGACAAGGGCCTTACGAACTGACCCGTGATAGTCAGGCTGTATCGTCCCCGAGCTTTCCGCTTATGTGCCGCGACATCGCGCCCAGGGATTCGAAGAACTCGGGTGTGATCTCCCCCTCGTCGAGCCTTACGCGGAACTCCTGCTCCAGCGCGACCAACAGCTCGAGCCGCGCGACCGAATCTATACCCACCCCCAGCTCTATAAGCGGAAAATCATCGTCTATATTTTCGGTGATCACCCCTTCTGGGAGGCTCGCTTCGAGCACCTTCCTCACCCTTTCGGAAACGTCGTTCATATGCTTCGCCTTTAAAGCTACTTTAGCTGCTCCTTTAAAACCTTGCCAGCCGGGCTTCGCGGGAGGGCATCCCTGAATTCTATGGCGAGAGGGATCTTGTAATCCGCGAGACTTCCCCTGCAGTGCGCGGCCACCTCGCCCGCTGTGACAGGTCTTTCCGAGACGAGGACGGCTTTCACGTGCTCCTTTCCGCTTTTGTCTTCGACCCCCAGGACGGCAGCCTCTGTAATCCCCGGCATGTCGAGGAGCACATTCTCTACCTCGGCCGGGTCAACCTTATACCCGCCTGCGTTTATGAAGAATTTCCTCCGCCCGGTTATATAAATGTATCCCTCTGCGTCTACCTTTCCGAGGTCCCCAGTGAAATAGTATCCGTTCCTGAAGACCTTCTCCGTTTCCTCAGGGAGGCCGTCGTAGCCCCGGGTCATCGAAGGGCTCCTAACCGCCAGCTCACCCTCGGCACCGGTTTCGAGCTCCTCCCCGCCGTCGCCGAAAACCTTTACGATCACATGGTTCACGGGCCTTCCGACCGACGCCGCCCGATTCTCTATATCCTCGGCGAGGTTGATGGATATGACTCCCGTCTCCGTCGAGCCGTAGAGCTGGCGGGGATAAATGGAGAACCTCTCGTGGAATTTCCTGAACGTTTCCTCCCTCAGCGGAGCCCCGGCCGAGATTGCGAGCCTCAGGTGGGAAAGGTCCTTTTCCCCGGGCGTGAACGTTCCGGCCAGTGCGTCCAGCATGACGGGAACGGCGGGGAATATCGTCACGGCCTCGCTTTCCAGCACGTCGAGCACCCCGTTCCTGTTGAACTGCTCCAGCATTACCGAGGCTGCCCCGCCCCGGACAGAGCTTATGAAATTCCCGAACGCGTATGTGTGCGAGAGGGGAACGACGAAAAGCACCCTGTCGGTATCCCCGAAACCGGCGGTGTCTGAATGGTTTTCCGCGAGGGCCGCGAGGTTCTGATGAGTCCGCGCGACCCTCTTGGGCTTCCCCGTCGAGCCCGTCGAGTAAAGATATATGGCATCCGCGTCGGGTTCGACCTCGGCCGCCGCAAGGTTCCCGGCTTCGGCCGCCCCCGCGCTCCAGTCCGCCCCCTCGCCGCGCACAACCGCAACGCCGGCTCCCGATTCCGAAACGGCCCTTTCGGCAGTCTCTTTCAAAGCGGCGTCCGTTAAAAGCACACGCGCCCCCGAGTCTGTCACGTAGAACCTTATCTCGTCTTCCTTGCAGAGATTGTTGATGGGTACAGACACGGCGCCAAGCAAGGCCGAGGCGTAAAAGGCGGCGGCGAATTCGGCGGAGTTCGGAAGAAGTATCGCGACCTTGTCGCCCTTTCCTACCCCGCTCGAGGCCAGGAACGCGGCCAGGGACCCCACGGCTACGCCGAGCTCAGAGTAGCTGAGAATCCTCTCCCCGTCGATAATCGCGGGCCGTCCGCTGAACCTCCTTACGCTTTCGAGAAATATGTCGTTCATAGTCCGCATGAGCCGCACCCGCCTATGGGAACATCCCCTGAAAGCCGAGGGCCTCCGTTTCGGGGAACCCGAGCATTAGATTCATATTCTGCACCGCCTGGCCGGATGCGCCCTTTACGAGATTGTCGAGAGACACGACCGTCAGCACCGCGTCCCTATTCATCGTAACCCCTATACTGCATGAGTTGGTATACCTCGTGTCCTTGATATCCGGGAGCCTCCCTTCGGAACATACTCGGACGAAGGGCTCGCCCTTGTAGAAATCCTCGAACGCTTTCAGGACACCCGCCGTATCCGCTTCGGATTTCAGTTTCGTGTATACAGTCGTCAGTATGCCGCGGTTTACGGGGATATTGTGCGGGACGAACGTAACGCCGGCCCTCTTTCCCGCGGCGGAGGAAAGCACTTCCTCCATTTCGGGCCCCTGGTGCGAGGCGGCGCCGGGATTAAGGCGCGCGTTCTCGTTCGATTCGGGGAAATGATGGTCGAGCGAAGGCGCCCTGCCCGCCCCGGATTCACCCGATTTTGCGTCGGCTATTATGGAGTTTTCGTCTACGAGGCCTTCCTTCAGGAGAGGCAAAACCCCGAGTATGACGCCCGTAGCGTAGCACCCGGGATTCGCCACGAGATGTGCGCCGCGTATATCCTCCCTGAATATTTCGGGGATGCCGTAAACGGCATCGCTTATATACTGAGGCAGCCTGTGCTTCGCTTTATAAAGGCCTTCGTAAAGGGCAGGGTCCTTGAACCTGAAGTCGGCGCTGAAATCTATCACCCGGACACCATTGTCGAGGAGCCGCCCCGTAAAGTGCATGGCGGTCCCGTGCGGGAGGCACGAGAAAACGAGCTCAACTTCGGGCAGGTCCTTGAATGAAGAGACGCTCCGGCATTCGAGCCCGCAAAACCCCCTGAGCCCGGGAAAAACGTCGCTTATTTTCCGGCCCGCGAACTTTTCGGAAGTCAGCCACTCGACCGATACCCCGGGATGCCCTAGGAGAATCCTCAGGAGCTCAGCCCCGGTATAGCCTGTCGCGCCGAGAATGCCAACGCTTTTTCGAGTCAACACACCACCTCTATGCCGTTTGTATCCCCTACGGCAGGTTATAAGCCGTCTGCCCCTATACTATAGTTAATAGACACCCCGCCGAAAAATCAAACCCTTTCTAGGGTAAAGGGAATGGCCCGTTTTAGCCGCCGCTGCACAGATAAACGATTACCCGGCTCTAGTAGTCGATAAGCCTGGCCTTTTGTCGTTATTTTTTCGACAGGATTTCGACAAACCCTATATAAAAATTAAGCGTTTCCGGTTAATATTGAAATAATGTGTCGATACTCTAGGGAAGAGTGCGGCACCTAAAAATGGAGGATAGGATAATGGCGAAATTTCTGAATAAGCATTCATTCCTGGTAATTCTGCTTTTAATGACATCGTTCGTATCGTATGGATTCTGGGGTTGCGGCGGCGGTGGTAGCGGTGGCGGCGGCAAACAAACCAGGATCAACGGAACGGTGCTTCAGGTGATAGACGGCCCCGTATCCGACATAAGGGTAAGCATCTTCGAAAACAACAGGAGAAAGAAATCCACGCGTACCAACCAGTTCGGTGAATTCAACCTCAAGTTCAAGTCCGACTTCAACACGGTCAGAATCGAATTCGAAGGCCCGGATTACACGCTTTCGAGAATCATATCGGTCACCCGCGACAGCGACGTCGAGTTCGATGTTGTACTGCAGACGTCCCCCGGCGCGATAATTGTCGAGAACTGGGTTGTATTCCAGAACCGGATACGCGCCAAGAGCTTCGACGAAATAATCTTCGACTCCCTCGAAGCCGACTTCAACATAGACGGGAATGGCAATAACTGCATAAACGTCCAGGGCGACGCCAGGGTCGAGATCGCCGCACGCAATATCACCCTGATTGACTGTAAGGAAGGCATCCACGCCGAAAACTTCGGCCTGGTCCTCCTCGAAGCCGACGAGGACATCAGCGTAAGTGCCAACAGGGACGGAATAAGGACGAACAACAACACCTTCGTAAGGCTGGCCCGCACGGTAACCCCGGTTGACAACAACATATTCATTGCGTCGCTCAGGGAAAACGGGATAAGGACAGCCGGGTCTTCCGCGGTCGAGATCGACCCGCAGAATCAATGCACCATAAGCGGCGGGAACGGGAAATCGGCCGTCGTTCAGAGCGGAACTTCCAGCGTAAACCCGAGCACCTGTACGCTGATAGACGGATAAAGGATTTACACACAAGCGCACACGAACCGGCAAGGGCTAGTGGGCTTCGGCCCAGTTCTTGCCGGTCCCCATTTCGACGATAACCGGGACCTTAAGCTCCCACGCCCCTTCCATCTCCAACTTCACCATCTTGGAAAGAGCTTCGATCTCGTCCTCCGGGACATCGAAGAGAAGCTCGTCGTGCACCTGGAGTATCATACGTGATTTGAATCCCCGGGCGAGCTCGTCATGGATTCGTATCATGGCGATGTTGATGATGTCGGCTGCCGAGCCCTGGATAGGCGTGTTCATGGCCGCCCGCTCGCCGAAGCCTTTTCTGTTCCTGTCCCCCGACGTCAGCTCGGGTATAGGCCGCCGCCTGCCCAGTATCGTCTCCGCATAACCCTTCTCCACAGCATCCGCGATAGTCTTGTCTATGTACTCCCTAACCTTTCCGTAGCGCTTGAAATACTCATCGATATAGCTCTTTGCTATCGACACAGAGGTCCCCAGCTGCTTTGCTAGGCCGAACGCGCTTATCCCGTAGATGATGCCGAAATTAATACTCTTGGCGAGCCTTCTCATATCGGGTGTTACTAGATCTTCGGTCACCCCGAATATTTCAGCCGCGGTGCGGCTGTGAATGTCGCTCCCTGTCTGAAAAGCCTCGATAAGACTCTCGTCATCCGAAAAATGCGCCAGGAGCCTGAGCTCTATCTGTGAGTAGTCGGCCGAGAGAAGAACATTCCCCTCGTCAGGAATGAACGCCTCCCTTATACGCCTCCCCTGCGCCGTTTTGATGGGGATGTTCTGAAGATTTGGGTCGCTCGAGCTGAGCCTCCCTGTTGACGAGCCCACCCTGCTGAAGGACGTGTGGAGCCTCCCCGTCGCGGGATTAATAAGCTTGGGCAGAGCATCGAGATAAGTGGACTTAAGCTTCGAAAGCGTCCTGTGCTCGAGCACCTTTTCGGGTACGGGATGGAACTTGCTGAGGTCCGTCAGCACCTCGACGTCCGTCGACGCCTCGCCGGTCTTCGTAGTCTTCTTACTCGGAAGCTCGAGCGTAGTGAACAGAACCTCCCTCAGCTGGATCGGGGAATTTAGGTTGAACTCGTACCCTACTGCCGCATATATTTCCTTTTCCTGCTCCTTGAGGCCTACATCGAACTCCTTCGAAAGCTCTTTCAGCTTAAGAGGATCGACCCTGACGCCGTTCATCTCTATACGCGCGAGCACTTCTATGAATTTAAGCTCCGTCTCCCTGTAAACATCGACAAGGCCGGCTTTTTCGAGCTCGGGCTCGAGTTTTTTATAAAGCAGCATGGCGACGTCCGAATCCTCGCACGAATACACCTTGGCCTTTTCTATCTCCACCTCATCAAAGGGGATCTTGGTCTTTCCAGTGCCCGTAACGTCCTTGTACGATATCATCAGGTGGCCGAGGAAAACCCTCGAAAGCTCGTCGAGGCTATAGCTGAGCCGCGAGGAATCCAGCATGTGCGCGGCGATCATCGTATCGAAGAATATGCCTTTGAGCGTAATCCCGTTCCTTTCGAGAACTACGATCTCGTACTTTAGATTCTGGCCGATCTTTCGGACTTCCGGGTCCTCGAGTACCGGTTTCAGCTTCGACAGCACGCCGGCAAGCGGCATCTGCTTCACAGCCGCGTCGGAGAGCGCCCTGTGCGCAACCGGGACGTAGTACGATTCGTGCGGCGCCGGAGTAAGCGAGATTCCCACTATCTCCGCGAGCATCGGGTCCTGCGACGTCGTTTCGAGGTCGAGCGACACCTCGCCAGTTTCCCCTATCCTTTTTATTACGTTTTCGAGCTCCTCTTCCTTGAGCACCGCGATATAATTGTCGTAAGGGACGGCGCTCCCCGTCTCCTCGTTTCCGTTATCGGCCGGGGGCGGCTCTTCGAGCTCGCCGAGCTCGCGCATGAGATTCTTGAATTCGAGCTCGCGAAAAAGGCTCCCGAGCTTCTCCTTGTCGAAGCCTCCGTACCTGAACATGTCCACGCTAACGTCCATTTCCATGTCGGTCTTGATAGTCGCCAGCTCCCTGCTCATAAGAGCATCCTCTTTTTTTTCTCGTATGAGCTTCGCCCACCTCTCCGGCAATCCGGGCGGGTCGCCGAGGAGAGCCTCCAGCGAGCCGTAGGTCTTTATCAGGTTAATGGCGGTCTTTTCTCCAATGCCTTTTATGCCCGGAATGTTGTCCACGGCATCCCCCATGAGGGCGAAGATATCCAGGACTTTTTCGGGAGGGACGCCGTACTTCTCTACGACGTCGGCGATGAGCGTGGTTTTATTCTTCATCGTGTCGAGGAGCGTAATCCTGTCCGAGACGAGCTGGCTGAAATCCTTGTCGCCGGTAACTATGACGATGTCGTAGCCCGCGTCCTCCATCCTCCTGGCGATGGTCCCTATAATGTCGTCTGCCTCGAAGCCCTCTATCATGAACTGCGGCATTTTGAAGGCATCCACGACGTCGAATATCTTCTGAAACTGCGGCACGAGGTCGTCCGGCGGGGCAGACCTGTTGGCCTTATACAGGCTGTACATCTCGTTTCTGAAAGTGTCGCCCTTGGCGTCGAATACCATGCCGAGGAGCGCGGGGTTGTAGTCCTTTATGAACTTGAAAAGCATCGAGCTGAACCCGTACACGGCATTTGTCGGGAAGCCGGAAGAGGTGCTGAGATGCCTTATTGCATAGTAGGCCCTGAATATGTACGAGCTGCCGTCGATGAGATACAAAACCGGTTTTTCCATAACGGTAGTTTAGGAGTTTATGAGGGGGGTGTCAAAGACGGTGAAGGCGCACTCGGCAAGAGCCGAAAAGCCGCAGAAGTACCTTCTTATATTCGAAAACCTACCTTTTTATTTTTCACTGAATATATTACTATGGATATCAGGCGTACTTCACAAAGGAGAGGAGGAGAAAATGAAATCGATTCTGATTCAGTGGATTATCAGCGCAGCCAGCCTTCTGATTGTTGCCCATATACTTCCCGGATTTCAGGTGGAAAGCATAGGTACCGCCCTTTTCGCGGCGATCATTATCGGTCTTATAAACGCGACTATCGGCCTCTTCCTCAAAATCATAACTATCCCAATATCGATACTCACGTTCGGTATATTTTTGCTCGTGATAAACGGGCTCATGCTGATGCTGGCGAGCTCTCTTATATCGGGGTTCCACGTCGCCGGTTTCTGGACAGCCTTCTTCGCGGCCCTTATACTCGCAATCGTAAGCACGATTCTGAGGTCGCTCCTCGGCGCAAAGTAAAATATGCTTAGTGGTCAGGCTGGACTATAATTTTTATGGAATCGTGGGCTTCTTCGACCATTTTGAAGCCGCGTCCCGTTTCGGCCAGAGGAATCCTGTGCGTCACCATATCCTTCACGTTCACCCTCCGCGCCCTTATAAGCTCTAGAGCCAGCGCCAGGTCCCCCGGGGCGGCCGCGTAGGAGCTTACGGTCTTTATTCCGGACCACCAGTAATCGTTGAAAGGAACGGACATTTTAGCGTCGGGCCCTGAAGGGGCGAAAAAGAGAATCGTCCCGCCACTGTCCGTGAGCTTGAATGCGCTTTGTATGGCCGATACGGCCCCCGTGCAGACTATGACCATGTCGGGGAGCCTGCCCTCGTTTGCTTCCCTTACCTTTGAAGCCACGTCGTCACCGGCATCAATCGCAGCGTCGGCGCCGAAGTATAATGCAGCCCGGAGCCTGTAGTCGTTCACGTCCGTCGCGATGATGCGTCCCGCGCCCAGGGCGCGCGCGAGCTGTATCTGGAGAAGGCCCGTGATTCCGCTTCCCATGACCAGCACGCTGTCGGTCATGCCGAAGCCTGCAAGGCGCTGCCCCCTTATGACGCACCCGAGCGGCTCGACGAAAGACGCCTCGTCATAGGTGACGCCGTCCGGAAGCTTGAGCACACCCCTATCGACGTTGATCGCGGGCAAGCGGATATATTCCGCGAATCCGCCAGGGTCGAAATGAGTCGTTCTGAGCGTCTGGCAGGATGAGTGATTTCCCCTGAGGCAGGAACGGCATGTGTTACAGGGCACGTGATGGGTGGCTATTATACGATCGCCCGGGGCGAAATTTTTCACCCCGTCGCCTACCTCGGCGACCTCGCCCGCTACCTCGTGGCCGAGGACGAGCGGGGCCTTCGGGAGGCGGTACCATTCCATGAGATCGCTCCCGCAAATGCCGCTTGCATGCACCTTCATGAGGATCTCGCCCGGGCCGATCTTCGGCACCGGCATTTCTTCGAGCCTCACGTCGCTGTTGCTATAGTACATAGCTACACGCATGTTTCAGTACGCACTCCGGAGAATTTTAACGACTCGACTGTGATTCGGGCCGGCTTTACGCACTCGCTATCTTTCTCGACTCGTCGTTCTTGAGAGAAAGATAGAGGTCATGCGCCTGTTTCGGATTGTTGTTTTCGTGGACTATAGAGCGCACGGCCCGGAGCATTGCAACGGGGTAGCTGTTCTGCCAGATGTTTCTTCCCATGTCTACGCCAACCGCGCCCTGCTGAATTGCACCGTACGTTATATCGAATACGTCCATTTCGGTTTCGAGCTTGGGCCCGCCGGCTATCACAATTGGCGCGGGACAGCTGCCCGTGACCTTTTCGAACTCTTCACAATAATATGTCTTTACGATGTGGGTTCCGAGCTCGGCGCATATGCGGCAGCAGAGGGAAAGATACCTGGCGTCCCTCTTTTCGAGCTCCTTTCCTACGGCCGTGATGCCGAGGACGGGAATGCCGTATTCCTCACCGAGGTTTATCAGCTCGGCCAGGTTAAGAAGGGTCTGACGCTCGTGCTCGCTTCCGACGAATACGGATATGCCGACGCCGGCTACGTTGAGCTTTATCGCATCCTTAAAAGACGTTGTGAGACCTTCGTTCGAGAGGTCGGCGCCTACGATGCTCGTACCGCCGGAAACCCTGAGCACTACGTTAGCCCCGGAATCCGGGTCAACGGATGTGCGGAGTACCCCGCGGGTCAGCATGATGGTGTCCGCGTATGGCATTAACGGGGCGATCGTATCCCTCGGCACTTCGAGCCCGTGAGTCGGCCCGAGAAAATACCCGTGGTCGAAGGCAAGCATAACGGCCCTTCCCGTTTTGGGGTTTATTATCCTGGCCATCCTGTTTTTCATACCCCAATCCATATCGCGGTACCTCCATATATAGATGAATTTTCTTTCAAGAATTTATAGGACGGCGGGGTGATTGTCAATCGATCGGGGAGGGCCGATTCGGTCGTAAAATCCTGTTTGTAAGCACTGCGAAGAGCGCGAAGAGCATGCGAACACTAAATTAGCAATTGCACAAATTAACATCTGAATATCTTGCAATATAGCCTAATTACAGTATTTTGATAGCGCTCGATTGTAAGCAGATGCGAAGATTTTACTTGACTCGGTGGTTTTCAACCTTACATTATAGTCATAGGAGAAAGCAATGACCAGATACAAACAGGGTATTGAGAAATTCAGGGAAATCAAGGGTGAAGGTGCCGAGAAATCCCTCGAGCGCCTGAAGTCTCTAAGCCCGGACCTTGCCCAGTACATAATGGAATTTGCCTTCAACGATATCTACAGAAGGCCCGGGCTAGACCTGCGGTCGAGGGAGATAGCTACTCTGGCGGCCCTTACGGCGCTTGGGACGTCCCCCCAGCAGCTTAAGGTGCATACTATATGCGCCCTGAACGTCGGCGTCACAAAGAAAGAGATAACGGAGATAATCCTCCAGATGGCGCTCTATGCCGGTTTTCCGGCGGCTATAAATGCTATGCAGGCCGTCAACGAGGCGTTCGACGAGTTCGACAAACAGAAGCCGGGATCTATTAAATCTGCAAACAACGGAATCGATATTCATAGAAAGAAAGCCATATCAGCATGAGAGAGCCTTCGTCAGGGACCGTTTGCACAAACGGCGTGAACATTTACTACGAAGTGCACGGCTCAGGTGAGCCGCTTCTTCTGATTGAGGGACTGGGGTATTCGAGCTGGATGTGGTACAAGCAGGTACCCGTCCTTTCGAAGAGCCACAAGGTCATCATATTCGACAACAGGGGAGCGGGTAATACGGACAAGCCCGATTCGGAGTACACAGTAGAGCTTATGGCCGAAGACGCGGCCGGGCTTCTAAGCGAGCTCGGAATTGAGTCGGCCCACGTGCTCGGTGTATCGCTCGGGGGTTATATCGCCCAGGAGCTTGCCATCACGAGGCCCGAAATGGTGCGGAACCTGGTCCTGGTTTCGACGAACTCAGGGCCGGGCAAGCCGATTACCGGGAAGTCGCCCTTCCTCAACGGATTCCTCAGGCTGTGGGGGTTTATTCCCGCAGCCGGGAGCGGCCTCAGGGGGCCGGTACGGCTGGAGTACACCATGAGCGAGGCCGAGCGGATGCGCCATAGCCTTTCGCTCGCCTTTTCGGAGGAGTACTTCAACAATCACTCCGAGGAAATCGACCGTATAGTCGAGTGGAGGCTCGAAAACCCTCAGCCGGAATACGCATGGAGGAGGCAGCTCATGGCCGGTATAGGCTATGATTCACGGACCGGGGTCGGCGAGATAAGATCCAGGACGCTTCTAATTAACGGGGCCCAGGACAGGATAGTCTCGCCCGAGAGCGCGCTCGAGCTATCCAAGAGAATCCCCGACTCGACGCTGGTGATTCTCGAGGGTACGGGCCATCTGCCGTTCATCGAGAGGCCGGAAGAGTTCAACACACAGGTGATGGGCTTTCTTGGCGATAATAAGACAAAGTCCGGCAAGGCTGAAGGTGAAGATAGAAAGCCGAGCGCCATATGGACGAAAATGAAGGCGCTTCTGCCGGCCAACGGCAAGAGAAAGAGTCCAGATACTGAAAACTAATCCAGGCAATGCACGTCACTTCACATCCGGAACAGCATCCCTCGCCGCCTGAAACGCATCCAGAGCCGTGTCGATCTGCTCTTCGGTGTGGGTCGCCATGAGCGTCACCCTTATCCTGCACATGCCGGGCGGCACCGAAGGCGGCCTGACTGCCGGCGTATATACGCCGCGCTCCCTGAGCACAGCCGCGAACCTGAGGGCCGGGGCGGCTTCGCCCACGAGGACCGGCACTATTGCCGAATCGGACGGCATGACCGTAAGCCCAATGGATTCTATACCGGCCTTGAAACGGTGTATGAGCGACCAGAGACGCTCCCTTCTTTCGGGCTCGTTTTCGATGATGCGTATGGCGGCTATGGACGCCGCGAGCGAAGGGGCCGGAAGGGAAGTATCGAAGATGTAGCTCCTGACGCGGTTCCTTATGAAGTCGATGAGCTTTTGGCTCCCGGCGACGTAACCCCCGAGTGAGCCCACTGCCTTCGAGAGCGTGCCCATTACAACCGGCACGCACGCTTCGACGCCGAAGTATTCCGTCGCTCCGCTGCCGCGCTTGCCGAGGACTCCCGTAGCATGCGCCTCGTCCACCATCAGCGCCGCGCCGTATTTCTCGGACAGCTCCGTAATCTCCCTGAGCGGAGCAACGTCGCCGTCCATGCTGAATACAGTGTCGGTGACTACTAGCTTTCTGCACTCCCGCCCGCTGTCTTCGCGAAGGAGCGATTCGAGCCTGCCGGTGTCGAGGTGGGGATAGATTTTTATTTCGGCCTTCGAGAGCCTGCACCCGTCGATTATTGATGCGTGGTTAAGCTCGTCGCTGTAGACTACGTCGCCCTCGCCGACGAGCGATGATATCGTCCCGACGTTGGCGAGATAACCGGAGCTGAAGAGTATGGCGGCCTCGGTCTTCTTAAAGCGGGCGATGCAGTATTCGAGCTCACGGTGAAGGTCGGTGCTCCCGCTTACGAGGCGCGACCCGCCTGAGCCCGCGCCGTATTTTTCGAGCGCTTCCAGGGCAGCCTTTTTCACCGCCGGGTCCACCGAAAGACCGAGATAACCGTTAGAGCCGAGGAGTATATAATTCTTCCCGTCTATGGTTATGTCCGGGGATTGCCCGGTTTCGAGCTCGGTGAGAATGCGGAAGAGGTCCTTCTCTTTTATCCGCTCCAGGTCGCTTTCAATCCAGTCGAGTGGGTTTTTCATCTCGGTATTCAGGGGTTGCCGTTATTAGGCTCGCCTTCCGTCGCGCGCCGTACGGATTCGTATGTGACGCGGACCAGTTTTTTAAGATCGTCCATCGGGATTCCGAGCGGCGGCATGAGGACGACGACGTTACCGAGCGGGCGGAGAAGAACTCCGTCCTCCATGGCATGCTCGGCGACCTTCCAGCCTATCGCCGTCTCGGCGGCGTAGGGGTCTTTGGACTCCTTGTCCACAACGAGCTCTATGCCTGCCATGAGTCCCTTGCTCCTTACGTTGCCGACGTGGGGCAGCCCTTCGAACTCTTTAAGCTCCTCCTCGAAGTAGGCGACCTTCTCTTTAAGGGCTTCGAGGGTGTCGTTATTCCTGAACGCCTCGAGGCTCCCGCGCGCCGCTGCGCAGGCTATGGGATTCCCGGCGTAACTATGGCCGTGGTAAAAGGTTTTGAACTCTTCGTACTCCCCGAGGAACGCACCGTATATCTCCTCGGTCGTGATGGTCGCCGAAAGCGGCAGATAACCACCTGTCATCCCTTTGCCGAGGACGAGTATGTCGGGCGTCACGCCCTCGTGTTCGCAGGCGAACATCTTGCCCGTCCTGCCGAACCCGGTAGCGACCTCGTCGAGTATCAAAAGAACGTTGCACTCGTCGCAGTATTCACGGACGCGCTCAAGGTATCCCTCGGGCGCGACTATCATGCCGCCAGCCGCCTGGACGTAGGGCTCCATTATCACTGCGGCGATTTCGTCGCCGCGGCTTTTGAGAATTTTCCCGAGCTCGTCTGCGCACGCGATACCGCAGGAGGGGTACTCTTTCCCGAGCGGGCATCTGTAGCAATAATAGGAAGGCGCTCTCAGCGTGTCGAAAAGGAGCGGCTTGAATTCGCCGTGGAAGAGGTCTATACCGCCGACGGACACGGCGCCAAGCGTGTCGCCGTGGTAGCCGTTATCGAGGCACAGGAACTTCGTTTTCCCGGGCTTGCCCTTTCTCTGCCAATACTGAAACGCCATCTTGAGCCCGGCCTCGACAGCGCTGGCGCCGTCGCCGGAGTAAAAGACCTTCTTTAGCCCTGGCGGGCAAATGTCGACGAGCTCCTTTGCGAGAAGCGCCGCCGGGGCATTCGTCACCCCGAGAAGCGTGCTGTGCCCGAGCGTATCGACCTGCTCTTTTATCGCGTTATCTATTTCGGGGACCTTGTGGCCGTGTATGTTAACCCAGAGAGACGAAACGCCGTCTATATATTTCCGGCCTTCGGAGTCGAAAAGATAGGCACCCTCCCCGCCGACGATGACGACAGGGTCCTTCTCTTCGTACTGTTTCATCTGGGTAAAGGGGTGCCAGACGAATTCCCTGTCGAAAGCCCCAATCTGTTTCGTTTTATCCGGCATAGTAGACTTCGCTGAAATCGAGGGCCGGTTACGAGACCCGGAAAGAAACGAGACCGGAAGCCGTCAGTTTACATCTCTTCTGATCGGCATTTCAAGGTCGTCGAGCATCCTGAGGTCTTCTTCCGGCGAGCGACCCGGCGTGGTGAGATAGTTTCCGAGAATCATGGCGTTGGCCCCTGCGAGTATGCCCATGGCCTGCATGTCCCGGAGGGTGACTTCCCTGCCGCCGGCTGTCATCAATATCTTGTCGGGGAGTATCAGCCTGAAAATCGCTATGGTCTTCACCGCCTCGAGCGCAGGCACCGTGGGAAGATTTTCGAACGGAGTGCCCGGGCGCGGGTTCAAGAAGTTAATCGGCACCCAGCTCGGGCCGAGATCCCTCAGCTCGAACGCGAGCTCGAACCTCTGTGTGGTGGATTCTCCGAGGCCCAGTATCCCGCCGCAGCATAGGTTCATGCCCACCTTCTTTACTAGATACGCGGTCTGGAGTCTGTCGTCGTAGGAGTGCGTCGTGCAAATATTTGGGAAGTAACTCCTGCAGGTTTCGAGGTTGTGGTTGTAACGCCATACGCCGTGCTCTTTAAGCTCGTAGGCCTGTTCTTCCTTGAGGTCGCCTAACGAGCAGCCGATTTTGAGACCGGTGTTTTCGCGGAGAAGATCCACCGCTTCGAGCACCTTCTTGAAAATCCTCGGGGTCGGCCCCTTGGCGCTTATAACTATGCAGAAATCCATGGCCCCCATCTTTTCGGACTGCTTTGCCGCAAGGAGTATCTTTTCCGCAGCCATGAGGGGATGGGCGTTTACTTCGGTATCGTAATGCGCCGACTGTGAGCAGAAGGAGCAGTCCTCCGGGCAATTACCGGTCTGGCCGCTTATGATAGAGCGGAGAAACACCCCGTCGCCCTTGTATTTAAGGGTAACCTTTCTGGCAAGGGAAATGAGGTCCGCAAGATCCGAGCCCGGCAGTTCATGCAACTGGAGCGCCTCTTCAAACGTTATAGGCTCTTCTTTTATAAGGAGTTTTTCGGATACGACGCCTAGGATGGAAATTGTCTCTCCCCCTTTAGAACAATTCTGGCTTTTAGATTACAGGAACGGCATTTGTTGTCAACAAGAAGTCCCGGGCGGGGAGAGATCGTGTCGCCGCAGTTCATATATTTTTTTGGATAATTTTAGTAATAGTAGAGACATTAACTTAGACCTCGGATAAAATTATAGATAGAGAGGGGTTCTTTGAGTTGCTGAAAGTATCCGACGGCCACAACCTGTATATACGCCGATATAGGCGTTTTCTGCTCGATTCCTGCAAATATCGCTACAGCCCTCAGACTCCATTGCTCAGGACCAATATAGTCAGAGGGGAAATTCTATGGAACAAGTTTTGACTCTGGAGGAAGCGGCGCAGTACCTTAAGGTAGCCAAGCCGACACTCTACAGACTACTCGAAGACGGGAAGATTCCGGCATTCAAGGTCGGGAATCAGTGGCGGTTCACGAGGGAGCTTATCGATAAATGGCTCTGGGACCAATTGCCCAAAAAGAAGAATGTGTTGATACTTAACGACGATGAACTGGTTTCGACGGAGCTTAGAAGAGCTATAAGCTCTGAAGGACACGATATTGTATCGGTTTCCGGCATCCGTGAGATAGACGGACTCCTCGATGATACGGCTTTCGATATCGTCTTTCTCGATCTTACATTGGCCAATCCGGGCGGCCTTGAGGTACTGCGGGAGATAAGGAAGCAAAAGAGCGATCTGCCAGTAGTCATAATGATCGGATATCCCGACAGCGAGCTCATGAATCAGGCCCTTGATCTCGGGCCGATATCCGTCCTGAAGAAACCTGTCGGCAAGAAGCAGCTGGTTGATCTGTTATCCATTCTCGTCGCCCCGCAGCTAAACTCAGGCAGGGGAAAGAAGCAAGCCGCGGCCGCGGACTGAGCGACTCGGAGTTGCCAGCTCCTCATATTTCCGACCGGTACGTGAGCCGGGAACGGCACCGTTATTCCAACCGTGCTCTGCGGCATACCCTTTATGGCCAATTCCATGAAAATTGGATAGAATTTTCGAGAGGAACGTACGGAGGTATGCCATAGTGACAACCACACTCAGAAAATACGGCCTATTTATAAACGGAAAAGAAACGGACGCCGTTTCAGGAAAGACTTACGTCAGGGAGAATCCGGCCACGGAGGAACCCATGGCCGAAATCGCCGAAGCGGGGCAGGAAGACGTGGACAAGGCTGTCGCCTCCGCACAGGCCGCATTCGAGAAGTGGTCGAAGGTGCCCGTATCCGAACGTCTCAGGATAATCCGCAAGGTGGCCGACGGGCTCGAAAAGGAGAGGGAGAAGCTCGCCCTCACGAACACGCTCGAAACCGGAAAGCCTATACGCGAGAGCAGGCTCGTCGAGACTGCAGGTGCAATCAGGACGCTCGAATACTATGCCGGGGCCGGCGTGCTCCTTAACGGCGAGAGCGTCATGGTGTCCGACAGTCAGATGACCGTAACGGTCAAGGAGCCGCTCGGAGTGGCGGCGCAGATAATCCCCTGGAATTTCCCCCTCCTCCTTTCGTTCTGGAAGATATCCGCCGCACTAGCCGCCGGATGCACGATAGTCCTGAAACCGGCCGAGCACACCCCGTGCGGCATACTTGAAGCCGCCAGGATATGCAGCGAGGCAGGGCTCCCGGACGGAGTGCTCAACGTCGTTCCCGGGGAAGGCGCAGTTACCGGGCGGGCGCTCGTTTCACATCCGGGCGTGGCCAAGGTCGCCTTTACTGGCTCGACCGAGGTCGGAAAGGAAGTTATGAGGTCGGGCTCCGATACCGTAAAGCGGGTTACGCTCGAGCTCGGCGGCAAGGCGCCCTGCATTGTTTTCGACGACGCCGAGATAGACAACATGATAGAAGCCGGGCTCAGGGGGGG
>SWBZ01003294.1_pt1 | contig 71446 bp, 76 predicted proteins | sample 4693031 | NCBI WGS metagenome assembly SWBZ01 (sample SAMN10267274, study PRJNA491770) | bioreactor metagenome | isolation source: DHS bioreactor inoculated with | place: Japan: off Shimokita Peninsula
GGCACCGACATGGCCGCCGCCGGTGGCACCCCGGTCTACGCGTCCCTAGGCGGTGTCGTCAGCGTCTCGCAGGATGGCTATGGCGCCTACGGCGTCACCGTCATGATCGAGTCCGTCCTGAACGGTCAGCGCGTCCGCACCGTCTACCCACATATGCAGACCGGGAGCCGACTGGTCTCTGTCGGCCAGACCGTCACTGCCGGTCAGACGGTCGGACTGGTCGGAACCACGGGACGCTCCACCGGCAACCATCTGCACTTCGAGGTGTACATCGACGAAACCGCCGTCGACTCACTGATCTGGCTGCAAGCGAACGCCGGCTGAGGCCCAAACCCCTGACAAAGAAGGCCCCCACATCATGACCGGATCATCTGCGCTCACGCTCGATGGCATCTCACTGTTGCTGGTCTGGACCGCGATCGCCACCTACGTCCTCGCGTTCATCGCGTACACCATCGACCTCGCTCGTCGCTCCGTTCCCGTTGCCGTGCCGCTGAGGGACTTTGCCGTGCCGCTGAGGGACTCGGCGCTGGTCGGAGCAGCGACGGCACCCGCGGTCACAGATGCCTGGCAGGAACGGCGCCCGGTGAGCCCGGAGCCGGCACGTTCTCAACCGAGGCCGCTGTGGGCACGGCTCGGAACGGCGCTGACAATGCTCGGTTTCCTGTTCCACCTGGCCGGCACAGTCCTGCGAGGGATCGCGGCCGGACGGGTGCCGTGGGCCAACATGTACGAGTTCGCGCTCACCGGAACCGTCCTGATCGTCGCGGTGTACCTGCTTGTGTTGCGCCGCTACGACCTCCGCTTCCTCGGCGCGTTCCTCATCGGGATGGTGGTGCTGCTGCTGGGTGGCGCCACCATCACCTTCTACGTCGACGTCGTCCCACTCATGGACCCGCTCAAAAGTGTGTGGCTGGTCATCCACGTCTTCGTCGCATCCCTTGCCACCGCACTGTTCGCGATCGCCTGCGGCCTGTCGGTCACCCAGCTCCTGCAAGCCCGCCGCGAACGCCTCACGGCAGCCGCCCCTGCGGATGGCGCGCCACACAGCGGACCGCGGGTCCTGGCCACGCTGCCGCCCTCGGGAGCGCTCGAGTCTCTCGCGTACCGGTTCGTGATCGTCGGTTTCGTGTTCTGGACTTTCACACTGGTTGCCGGCGCGATCTGGGCCAATGACTCCTGGGGAAGGTACTGGGGGTTCGACACCAAGGAGGTCTGGACCTTCGTGATCTGGGTGCTCTATGCCGGCTACATCCATGCCCGCGCCACACGGGGGTGGCGAGGTGCCCGCTCCGCGTGGCTGTGCATCGTCGGTTTCCTCGCGGTGCTCTTCAACTTCACGGTCGTCAACATGTTCTTCAAAGGACTTCACGCCTACTCCGGCCTGAGCTGACCCCAGGCGCACCGCACGGGTCGAGCGCTCGACCCGCAGGTCACAGGGCGGGCTTGTCCTCGTGGTCGATGCCGTGGTGTTCCTTACCGCGCTCGAAGGCGAGGAGCCGGAGGGCGTTGCCGACCACGATCAGGGTGGATCCCTCGTGGATGAGGACGACGGCGCCGATGTTCAGGCCGACGAAGGTGGCGATGATGAGGAAGACGACGACGGCGAGGCTGGCGATCAGGTTCTGGCGGATGATCCGGCTGGTGGCACGGCTGAGCCGCACGGCGAACGGCACGCGCCCGAGGTCGTCGCTCATCAGGGCGATGTCGCAGGTCTCGAGCGCGACGGTGGAGCCGGCGGCGCCCATCGCGATGCCGATATCGACGCGCGCCATCGCTGGGGCGTCGTTCACCCCGTCGCCGACCATGGCGATCGGGCGGTGGGACTGGGCGAGGCGGGTGATCTCGGCGACCTTGTCCTCGGGCAGCAGCTCTCCGATGGCCGTGTCGACTCCGACTTCACGCCCGACGGCGTCAGCGACCCGCTGATTGTCGCCCGAGATCATCACGAGCCGCCCGACGTTCGTGCCGCGCAGCGCGGCGAGCACCTGGGCCGACTCCGCGCGGGAGGCGTCCATGACGCCGACGAGACCGAGGAACCGGTCGCCGCGCCGCACGATCATCAGCGTCTGCCCGGAGTCGCGGGCATGTCCGTACGCCGCGTCGAGCGCAGGAGGGAGGGTGATCTGCTGCTCGTCGAACATGCGGAGGTTGCCGACCTCCACCGTCTCACCGTCGATTGTGGCGCGCACACCGCGGCCGATCACCGCGTTCAGATCTGTGGCGTCGACCCGCTCGGACTCGGAGACGCGGTCGGCGAGATCGCGGACGATCGCTGTGGCAAGAGGGTGATCGCTGAGGGCTTCGACCGCGACCAGTGTCGGGATCAGCAGCGCTCCGTCGTCGCCGTCGACCGGGATGACGGAGGTGACGCGGGGAAGGCCCCAGGTGAGCGTGCCGGTCTTGTCGAATGCCATCGCCTTGACCCGGCCGAGGGTCTCCAGGGGCGCGCCTCCCTTGACGAGCACGCCCGCGCGAGCGGCGCGGGCAACCCCCGCGAGTACGGCTGCGGGGGTGGCGATCGCGAGAGCGCAGGGACTTGCGGCGACGAGCACGGTCATCGAGAGATAGAACGCGTCGCTGAACTGCTGCCCGAACCCGAACATCGCCACCAGCAAGGTGGCCGCGACGCCGATGATCACGGCGGGCACGTACCAGCGCTGGAACCGGTCGATGAACTGCTGGGTCGGGGATGTGGCCTGGTCGGCGGTCCGGACGAGCTCGACGACTTTGCTCAGGGTCGAGTCGGCCGCCGTGGCGGTGACCTCGACCTCGAGCACTCCTGATCCGTTGACGGTTCCTGCGAAGACTCGGTTTGCGGCCGGCAGGGTGTCTATGGTGCGCATCGCACGCTCGGGATCGGTGACGGGTTCCTTCTCCACGGGGATGGACTCGCCGGTGACCGCCGACTGGTCGACGGCAGAGACGCCCGAGATCACGAAGCCGTCCGAGGGGATTCGTGAGTTCGGGCGAATCACGATGATGTCCGCGACCGCGATCTGCTCGACCGGCACCTCCACCGGCTCCCCGCCGTCGCGGCGGACCAGCGCCGTGCGAGGAGCGAGCTCCGCGAGGGCCTCGATGGACTTGCTCGCCCGGCTCAGGGCGTACTCTTCCAGGGCGTGTCCCAGGCTGAACAGGAACAGCAGCACCGCTCCCTCGGCCCATTTTCCGATCAGTGCGGCGCCGATCGCGGCCACGAGCATGAGGAAATCGACCTCGAACTTGCCTCGCAACGTCGAGGTGATCGCCGACCGGAAGGTGAAGAACCCGCCGAAGAAGTAGGTGGCGAGGAAGAACGCCAGCGGCATCCCGAGCAAGGGCATCCCCAACGCGAACTCCGTGATCATCCCGGCCGTGTACGTCACGCCGGACGCGATCGCAAACCACAGCTCCCACCGTGTCGAGCCATGCGCATGCTCATGTGCGTCTGTGGAAGGTGCTGCAGTTCGAGAGGTGCCTGTCATGCGTTCACCATACATCACAACATCATGATATGTTGTAAATGTGTATGATTATCGTATTCGGCGGGGGCAGAATGGTGTCCATGACTGATGAGATCCTGCACGAAGCGGATGGCGTGCTATCAGTTGCGGACGCCGAGCGACTTTCGGAGATCATGCAGGCTCTCGCCTCACCCGTGCGATTGCGTATCCTGAGCGTGCTGCGCGCCCGGCCGAGCACAGTCACCGAGCTCAGCGAAGAACTGGGGTCGGGACAGACCACCGTATCCAACCACCTGCGGCTGCTGCGACACCTCAGCCTCGTGGAGGGAAGCCGGGACGGACGCCACGTGCACTACGTGTTGTACGACGAGCATGTTGCAGAACTTCTGGATGAGGCCGTGGGCCATTTGTCTCACCTCGCCTCCGAATCCAAACGGGGTTAGCGGGGCGGGTTCAGAATCCGTGCATAGGCAACGGCCGGATTGGCTATCAGTGGCACGACATGGAAAGGAACCCGGTGAGCGCGAGCGGTTCACGTCGATCCGACCGGCGGAAGTGGACATCTGCTGAATACGCCTACGTGGCCTTGGGATTGAACGGCCTTTGTCTGCTGATCTTGTTCTCGAACCTGCTCGCAGGAAACTCCTGGTGGCAGGTCGCAGTTCCGCTTGCCGCGGTGTGTCTCGTTCTCGGTGCCGTGTCAGGGTTCCAGACGAGGCGATTGAGGATGAGAGAGCGTCAGGGACGTGACTGAGACCTAGGAAGGCCTGGCCTCCGGTTGCAGGAGTTCGCCGCCGTGCGAACCGCCGGACCTCCCTTCCAGTGTGTCGAATCGATTCGATACACTGGATCGTGGTGCCCTCAACGACACCGTCTTCCCATCTTCGACGCACGACTCGAGGGCACGAATGGCGCGCAGCCTGATCACCGGACACCCCTGGCGGGTGATCCTTCTGTTCTCCGTACCGTTGCTGATCGGCAACGTCGTGCAGCAGCTCTACCAGTTTGTGGACGCGATCGTTGTCGGGCGCCAGCTCGGCGTTGACGCGCTCGCGGCGGTCGGGGCGACGGGCAGCCTGCTGTTCCTCTTGCTCGGCTTTGCGTGGGGCATGACGACGGGGTTCGCGATCCCGACGGCGCAGGCGTTCGGCGCGCACGACGGCGCTGCAGTGCGCCGGTCCGTAGCTGTCGGGACGGTGCTCACGGCGGCAGCATCCGTTGTCCTGACCGTTGTCGCACCACTAGTCGCCGAACCGCTCCTCGTGCTGATGCAGACGCCCCCCGCTCTGATTCCGCAAGCAACGGTGTTCGCGCAGGTGAGCTTCCTCGGGTCGGGCGCGATCATGTTCTTCAACTACCTCTCGGCGATTATCCGGGCGATCGGCGATTCCCGCACGCCCCTGGTGTTCCTGAGCATCGCGTGCGCGCTCAACGTCGCCTTCGTCATCGTCACCGTCGGACCCCTCCAGTGGGGAGTCGCCGGAGCCGCGGCATCCACCGTCATCGCCCAGGCTCTCTCAGTGATCTGGTGCCTGGACTACGTGCGCCGGCGGGCTCCTGCTCTGCATGTGCACCGCGCCGACTGGCGACTTCGCCGCGCGGAGGTGCTCAACCACCTGCGGCTCGGTTTGCCGATGGGCTTCCAGGCGTCGATTATCGCGATCGGCACCCTGACGGTGCAGGTGCGCCTGAACGAGCTGGGCACCGCCGAAGTCGCCGCCTACACCGCTGCCTCGCGGGTCGATGGCCTCGCGGTGGCTCTTCTCCAGTCGCTAGGTCTCGCCGTGTCGATGTACGTCGCCCAGAATTTCGGCGCTCGGCGACCGGATCGCATCCTGCGCGGCGTCAGGCAATCTCTGGTGATCTCGACGATCGCGTCTGTCGTGCTCGGCGTCGCGCTCGTCGCCTTCGGGAGGCAGATCATCGAGCTCTTCGTGGGCCGCGGGGTCGAGAACGTCGTCTCGATGGCCGCCACGATGCTCGTCGTCAACGCCTTCAGCTATGCCGCGCTCGGCATCCTGTTCGTGCTCCGCGGCGCCTTGCAGGGCCTGGGCCACGCCCTGATCCCGACCATCACGGGGATCGTCGAACTCGCCATGCGCGTGGGCGCAGCTATCGTGCTGGGCGCGATGTTCGGGTTCATCGGCATCGTCTGGAGCAACCCGCTCGCCTGGATCGGTGCCACGCTCGTGCTCGTGCCCGCGTACCTTCACGCACGGCGCGCACTCCTGCGGATGCCGGTCTCGCCGCTCGCACCGACCCCGACCACGCCCATCCCGATCGTCGGACCGACAAACGGATCACTGGCGGTGGATGCGATCGTGACTGCCCCCGTGCCGGTGGTTGTCCCCGAACAGCGTGGGCGGGTGTTCGGGCGGCTCCCCTCGATACGCCCACGTCGCCGGCGGATGCGTCGCTGACAGACGCGCGGAGCCAGCCTCAGGTGCTGAGCGCGGCCGGCGTTCTTGCGCCGCCAGCACTCAAACAGCTCGCCTGTCCGCACGGTGCGCAGCAGCGTCACCAGACTGCGGAATAGGCGCGCTCTGAAGGTTGTTGCGTCAACTAATAGCCGATGCGCAGTCCCGCGCTGGCTTGACGAAAGGACCATCATGCTCATCGCCTACTGGATCATCGCCGGACTGCTAGCGCTCATCTACCTCTTCGCCGGCGGGACGAAGCTCGTTCGTCCGCGGGAAGCACTTGCGTCATCGGGCATGGGCTGGGCCGCAGACTTCCCCGCTGGCGTCGTCAAGCTCATCGGCGCTGTCGAGGTGCTCGGTGCTGTCGGACTGATCCTCCCGCCCATCACCGGAATCGCGCCGATCTTGGCGCCGATCGCCGCCATCGGGCTCGTGCTGGTCCAACTCGGCGCGATGATCGTCCACGGGCGTCGACGCGAGGCCAAGATGATCCCGGCGAACCTCGTCTTGGCGGCCCTGGCGGCAGCCGCGGCGATCCTCGGATTCCTGGTGTGGTCATGACCGGCACCCTGCTCGGCTGGCGCCCGCAGGCGCTCCATACCCCGGGAGCCGCGGCCGATGAGACGCGCATGGACACCGTCGAGCTTCTCGTCGGTGACCTTGACGCGCAGACAGCGTTCTATCGCGACGCGATCGGGCTCGATGTGATGAACCAGTCCGGGGCTTCCGCGACCCTCGGCCGCTCTGGTACTCCCGTCGTGACTCTGACGCACACGCCGAATCTGCCGCCGTTCGACCGATCAGGTGCGGGGCTGTATCACACCGCTATCGCGTTCCCCGACCGAGTGAGCCTGTCGGCTGCCGTCATGAAGATGGCGCAGCATCCGTCTCACATCTACCAGGGAGCCACCGACCACACGTTCAGCAATGCCTTCTACTTCCAAGACCCGGAGGGCAACGGCATCGAACTCTACTGGGACCGTCCCGCCGAGCAGTGGCAGAACATGCCCGCGGGGTGGATGCCGCGCAACACCGCGATCGATCCCAACGCGTTCCTGCGGACGCACTTCGACACCGAGCGCACGGAACCGGAAGACGCCACGGTCGGGCACGTCCACTTGCAGGTGGGGGACATTCCTACGGCGCGCCGCTTCTACGTCGATACCCTCGGGCTCGATGTCACGTTCGACCTCGGGAGCGCCCTGTTCGTCTCCGCCGGCGGCTATCACCACCACATCGGCCTGAACACCTGGCACAGCGCGGGTGCCGGGCCGCGTGCAGCATCCCTGGGGCTCGGAGATGTCCGCCTGCGGATGCCCGCTCGCGACGACATCCTTTCCCTGGCTGACCGGGCCCGCCATGCTGGCATCGCGGTGGAGGATGACGGGCATGCCGTCAGCCTGCGCGACCCCTGGGGAACGCTGCTGACTGTCGCACCGGAGGGGCCGGGCGTGTGAGATGCCCTGATGCCACGCGTCGGCAGCGAGGATAGGGGGATCATGACCTTTCCTGTTCCGCGGATGAGCCCCAGCGAGGCCGAGGCGTGGACCGGCCTCATCCGCGTGTGCATGCTTCTTCCCGCAGAGCTTGACTCGCAGCTCCAACGCGACTCCTCGATGACGCACTTCGAGTTCGCCGTGCTGACCTTCGTGCGATGGATGCCGGAGTCGAGAGCCTCGATGACGGCGATCGCGGAGGCCACGAACTCCTCACTGTCGCGTCTCTCACACGTTTGCACGCGTCTCCAAAAGCGCGGTCTCGTTGAGAAGAGCGCGTCAGCGTCGGATGCGCGCGTGACCGAGGTGACTCTCACCTCGGCGGGCCGCCGCGAGCTCGTGCGGGCAACGCCGGGTCACATCGAGACGGTGCGTCGACTGGTGATCGACGTGCTTTCGGACGCCGACCTCGCCGATCTCGCGCGAATCACCCGCATCCTCGGTGAGCGCCTTGACCCGAGCTGCCGGGGTGACGGAGAAATCGCCGGCCAGTAGCGTCGACGCGCTGATAACCGCAGCTCCCAGCGCCTTCCCAGAAACAGGAACTGCGATTCCGGTAACGTCGCGCGTAACCAAGGGGAGTACTCCACCACGGTCGGCTCGTCATTACGGACGCTCTCGCGTCCCGGGTCACCGGTTCTCGGCAACGGGGATGGAGAAGACCTTGGCGTAGATCTGATCATCACGCCAAGGCAGGAGTCCCTTGTGAACGTCACCCTGACGGTCTGGCTCATCACGATCGCGGTCACTATCGCGTTCTTCGTGTACGAGTTCTATGCGCATGTGCGCAAGCCGCACGAGCCGACCCTGGGCGAATCGGCCCGATGGTCTGCCTTCTACATCGGCCTCGCGCTGCTGTTCGGCGTCGGCATCGGGATGGTGTCGGGCTGGGACTTCGGGGGCGAGTACTTCGCCGGCTACCTCACCGAGAAGGCTCTGTCAGTTGACAACCTTTTCGTCTTCCTCATCGTTATGACCGGCTTCGCGGTGCCGAAGATCTACCAGCAGAAGGTGCTGATGATCGGCATCGTCATCGCCCTCATCATGCGCGGGATCTTCATCGCGGTGGGCGCGGCGCTCATCGAGAACTTCTCCTGGATCTTCTGGGTGTTCGGTGCGCTGCTCCTCTACCTCGCCTATCGCCAAGCGTTCACCCACGGCGAGTCGGACCCGGCCAACGGCAGGTTCATGCGTTTCATGCGACGCATCCTGCCCGTCAGCAACGAGTACAACGGCGACAAGCTGACGGTGAAGAAAGACGGACGCCGCTTTGTCACCCCGATGCTCCTCGTCATCATCGCCATCGGGTTCGTCGACCTCATCTTCGCCGTCGACTCGATCCCCGCGATCTACGGGCTCACGCAAGAGGCCTACATCGTCTTCACGGCCAACGCCTTCGCCCTCATGGGTCTGCGGCAGCTCTACTTCCTCATCGGTGGACTGCTCGAGCGCCTGGTCTACCTCGCCCAGGGGCTCGCGGTCATCCTCGCCTTCATCGGGGTCAAGCTCCTCATCCACGCGCTCCACAAGAACGAGTTGCCGTTCCTGGGCGGCGGCGAGCCGATCACGGTGATCCCGGAGATTCCGATCTGGGTGTCGCTCCTGTTCATCGCCGGCACGATCGGCGTCGCCACGGCGCTGAGTCTCGCGAAGACCCGCAAGGACGCCAGAGCCGCCATTGCCGCCGAGACGGATGCCGACAGTGACGCATCCGTCGAGAACCGCTGATGGGCGACCTGTGGTGGAACATCGCGCTCGTCGTGGTGTTCGTCCTCATCGGCGGAGTGTTCGCCGCCACCGAGATGGCGCTCGTGACGCTGCGCGAAAGCCAGCTCAACGCGATCGCCGCGCGCGGGCGCCGCGGCGCGAAGGTCGCCGCGCTCGCACGGAATCCGAACACCTTCCTCTCCGCGGTGCAGATCGGCGTCACCGTCGCCGGCTTCGCCTCGGCCGCGTATGGCGCGGCATCCATCGCCCCCTCGGTGACGCCGCTGCTCGTGGGGATGGGACTGGCGGAGCCGGTCGCTGCGACCATGGCGACCATCGGGCTGACGCTCGTGATCGCCTACCTCTCGCTGGTGCTCGGGGAACTCGTCCCCAAGCGCCTCGCGATTCAGCGAAATGCGCAGTTCGCGTACGCCGTTGCGCCCGTGCTCGACGGATTCGCTGTGCTGATGCGACCCGTCATCTGGCTGCTCTCGGTGTCGACAAACGCGCTCGTGCGGCTGCTCGGTGGCGACCCGAACAAGACAGCCGACGAGCTCAGCGACGAGGAGATTCGCGACATCGTCACGTCCCACCAGGGCCTGCCCGAGGACGAGCGCCGGATCCTCGACGACGTGCTGTCGTTGCGTGGCCGGCAGGTGAGCGAGGTCATGCGGCCGCGACCCGAAGTCGTGGCCCTGGATGACGGCACCACTGTCGCGGACGCCCTTGAGCGCACCCGCGACCTGCCGTACTCCCGGTACCCCGTCGCCGACACCTCCATTGACGACATCGTCGGATTCGTGCACGTTCGCGACCTCTTCGACGCCGCCAGCGACGAAGCGAGCAAGCCGGTTGCGGGGCTCGTGCGCGACATCCCGTACGTGCCTGCGACGGCGCGGGTGCTACCGACACTCACGAGCCTTCGCGCGCACGGTCACCACATCGCGGTCGTCGTCGACGAGTACGGCGGGACCGACGGCATCGTGACGCTGGAGGACCTCGTCGAGGAGGTCGTGGGCGAGATCTTTGACGAGTACGACACGGCCGAGACCGTGGTGGTCGGAAGCGACACGATCGACGGCCGGTTGAACCTCCAGGAGTTCGAGGAGCGCACCGGAATCGAGCTGCCTCGCGGAAGCTCAGACACGATCGCCGGATATGTCATCGAGAAGCTCGGCCGCCTCGCCGTCGTGGGCGACACCGTAGACATCCCCAGCGCCACCCTTCAGGTCACCGCGCTGGATCGGCGCCGCATCGCGACGGTGCGACTTCTCGCCCGCGCCGAGGATGAAGCTGGGTAAGTGCGTTGACGGGGGATGCGTGATGCGTGATGCTTGATGCATGCGCACGACTCTGACGATCGACGATGACGTCCTTGCGGCAGCAAAGCAGTTCGCCGACGCCCGGGGCATCACGCTCGGAGAGGCGGTTTCGCAGCTGGCGCGTGCCACTCTGACTGAGCGCAGGCGCTTCGACAAGCGCAACGGCATCGTTCTGCTGCCGACCACGCCGGCGGCAGGTCGCGCGACCCTGGACGATGTCAACGCACTGCGAGACGACAACCAGTGACGCGCCATCTGCTGGATGTCAACGCGATCATCGCTCTGATCGACCCGTTGCACGTCCATCACGAACGCGCGCACGCCTGGTTCGCCGCGCGAGAGGAGCGGGACAGGGCCGGCGCGTGGCACACGTGCCCGATCGTGCAGAACGGCGTCGTGCGGGTGGTCAGTCACCCGAAGTATCCGAACACTCAGCCGGTTCCTGTCGTCCTCGCGAGTCTCGCGAGCCTGACCGCGAGAGACGACCACGTCTTCCTCGCTGATTCGGTGAGCCTGCTCGACACGTCGATTCATACCGAGCGACTGCTCGCCAGCTCACAGGTCACGGATACCTACCTGCTGCACCTCGCTGCGTCCCACGACGCGCTGCTGGCTACCTTCGACACCCGCCTCGTGACAGCCGCAGTGCCGGGCGGCAAGGCAGTGCTGTTCCCGATACCCTGACTCCCGTCATCCGCATCGATGCGTTGACACTGTCTTGAGAGGTTCGCCCATGTCGTCATCCGCCCCTACCCTCGTTCTGGTTCACGGTGCCTGGGGAGGCGGCTGGGTCTGGCGCCGCGTGCTGACGCCGCTGCGTGAGGCGGGGTTCGAGGTCCACACCGTGACCCTCACCGGCGACGGTGAGCGGGCTCACCTGCGCCGACCCGACATCGATCTGCACACGCACATCGCGGACGTCATCGGCCTGGTCGAGATGGAAGAGCTCGAGAACGTCGTGCTGGTCGGGCACAGCTACGGCGGCATGGTCGTCACGGGCGCCGCCGTCGAACTCCAGCAGCGGCATCCGGGGGTGCTCTCGGGCCTGGTTTACGTCGACGCGATGTTTCCGAAGCCGGGTGACGGATGGGGCGTCTCGCATTCGCCCGAGGTTGCTGCCGCGCGCCTGGCTGCCGCTGCCGAGAACGACAACGCCCTGCCGGCGCCGAATGCCGAAGCAGGTTTCGATCTCAGTCCCGAGGATGCCGCGTGGCTGAACCGCCGGCACGTGCCGCATCCGTTCGGGATGTACCGGCAGCCGCTGGACTATGACGCAGCCCTGCTCGAGTCCGTGCCGCGCCTGTTCGTTGACTGCACGGATCCCGCCTACCCGACGATCGAGCCGGTGAGGCGCCTCGTGCGCGAGGAGCCGGGATGGCAGGTCGTCGAGATCGCGACGGGTCACTTCCCGATGGTCACGACGCCGACCGAACTCATCGCTCACGTGCGCGGTTTCGCTGAGTCCTTGCGCTCCTGAGCGCCAGTCGCAGCCCTCCTGAGCGGGCGGAGCACAATAGAACCATGACCGACTCACTGCCGAGCCTCGACACTCCATGGACGCGGCTTGACGCGGCATCCGTCGCTGACTTGCTCGCCGACACCGAGGCGCGCTGGTGGCTCTCGGGCGGGAGCGCCTACGACCAGTGGCGCGGCGAGCCCCTGCGCGCGCGCGACCGCACCACGATCAGCACCGTCTACACCCAGCTCGACGATCTCGTCGGATCGCTCCCCGGCGGGATGAGCTGCTGGGCGCGGATCGGTGACGACCTCGTTCGGTGGTCCGACCTGCCCGACGGCGCCGACATCCCGTCGGCCTGGATCTTCGACGAGGCGATGGATGCCTGGGTGCTGCAGATCAACCTCGAAGATGGCACCGCCGATCGCTGGGTCTACCGGCGCGATCCGCGGCTGCAGCTCCCGTGGGAGAAGGCGGTCCTCGACATCGATGACATTCCGACCGGTGCACCTGAAGTGCAGCTGGTCTGGAAAGCGCTGCGTCCCTACCCCGATGACGAAGCCGACAAGGACGTCATCCTTCCCGCGCTTCCCGAGGAAGCACGGACCTGGTGGGAAAAGGCGATCCTGTCGATCCATCCACACTCGACGTGGTCAATCCACGTCCGCAGCCCGTTCGCTCCCGCCAAGGCGAGCTGGAACCGCACCCGACGCGGCTAAATCTTCGTGCTGGGCTAGATCTCGGTGCCGGGCTCGACCACCGCGCCGTGGACAAGCCGGCGGAACCAGCGCTGTGCCGGCGTGAGGCTCGACTCCCGTCGGGTGAAGATCGCCACCGGGGTGCTCTGGCCCGGCCAGGGCAGGTCCGCAATGCGGAGCGCCGGGAACCAGCCGCAGAAGACCTCGGCAACATGACGCGGGAGGAACGTGACGAGGTCGGTGTCTTGCAGCACCGCCGGGAGCGTGCCGTACTCCTCGACCGTCAACGCGACCTGCGGCATGAGTCCGTGTTCGAGCAACAGCTGCAGCGGGTAGGTGTGCCCGCCTCGCGATGACACCCGCACGAACCCCCGCCCGGCGAACATGTCCGGCCCCGGCGGGGGCAACGGATGCCGCCGCGACGTGAGCGCCACGTACTCCACAGCGCGCACCGGCGTGCGCCAGAGGCGCGCGGCATCCATCAGGGCGACGGTGATGGCGAGGTCGAGGTGCCCGCGCACGAGCTCTTCCTCCACCTCGTCGGCATCCAGCCGCTTCACCGCGAGGCGCGCGGTCGATCGCTCGCGGGCAAGCGCCGCCATGATCGGGGGCAAGAACGTCTGCTCGCCGATCGAGGTCAGCCCGAGGGAGAGCTCGCCGGTGAAGGCTGACGGATCGAAGGATGCCGTTTCGCTCACCGTCGACTCGATCTGCGCGAGTGCTTCGTGCAACGGTCCAAACAGCTGAGTCGCGCGGGTCGTCGGCACCATGACGTGCCCCTCGCGCCGGAACAGATCGTCGCCGAAGCGCTCTCTCAGACGCGCGAGCGTGTAGCTCACGGTGGGTTGGGTGACATGGAGGAACTCGGCTGTGGCTGTGAGGCTGCGCAGTTCGTAGAGCACGACGAACGTGCGCAGTTGGTTGAGATCCGGAATGGCCACGCATTGACTCCATCTATGGAGAGGGACTCCGGAATCTATTGGACCACACCGGAGCCCCGACTTACCCTCGAGACAGGCTCCCTCCCCGCGTTGCCCCAGGGACTACCCCCAGTGACAGCGCCAATCCAGTGACAAGGACGACACTCGGTGATCATCGACATCCACGGCCACTACACCACCGCACCGGCCCAGCTCGGCGCATGGCGTGACCTGCAGATCGCCTTCGCGAACGGCCAGGGCGAGGCCCCCGACCCCGCGACGCTGCACATCAGCGACGACGACATCCGCGAGACCATCGAAGCCAACCAGCTGAAGCTCATGAATGAGCGTGGCTCCGACCTCACGGTCTTCAGCCCGCGGGCGTCCTTCATGGCCCACCACATCGGCGACCTCGCGGTCAGCCAGACCTGGGCGCGCATCTGCAACGACCTCGTCGCGCGGGTCAGTGAGCTCTTCCCCGACCGCTTCATCATGGGCGCGATGCTCCCCCAGTCGCCAGGCGAAGATCCGGCGACGTCGGTGCCCGAGCTCGTCCGTGCGGTCGAGGAGCTCGGCGCCGTCGAGATCAACCTCAACCCCGACCCCTCCGGCGGGCTGTGGACAGCCCCGGCGCTCACCGACCGTTCGTGGTACCCGATCTACGAGAAGCTCGTCGAGTATGAGATCCCCGCGATGATCCACGTGAGCACCTCGTGTAAGCCGCAGTTCCACACGACCGGCGATCACTACCTCGGCGCCGATACGACTGCCTTCATGCAGCTGCTCAAGGGCGATCTGTTCCGCGACTTCCCTGACCTGAAGTTCGTCATCCCCCACGGCGGCGGAGCTGTCCCATATCACTGGGGTCGCTTCCGGGGCCTGGCGATGGCTCTCGGTAAGCCCGAACTCGAAGAGCACCTGCTGAACAACGTCTTCTTCGATACCTGCGTCTACCACCAGCCCGGCATCAACCTGCTGACCGAAGTCATTCCGACCGAGAACATCCTCTTCGCCAGCGAAATGATCGGCGCGGTGCGCGACATCGACCCGCGCACCGGCCACTACTTCGACGACACCAAGCGCTACGTCGACGCCACCCCGAATCTGACGGATGCCGAACGCGAGCTCGTCTTCGAGGGCAACGCTCGCCGGGTCTACCCGCGACTGCACCGGGCGCTCGCAAAGCAGGGGAAGTGAGAGGACCATCATGCGACTGAACAATTTGGGCATCGTCCGCACGAAGATCGAGCGCCCTGACCCCGCCGATGTTGCGCGCCTCTCGCAGTTCGGCGTCGCGACGATCCACGAGGCGATGGGTCGCGTCGGACTGCTGCGTCCCTACATCCGTCCCGCCTACACCGGCGCGAAGCTCTGCGGGCCGGCGGTGACCGTGCTGCTGCAGCCGGGCGACAACTGGATGTTCCACGTTGCTGCCGAGCAGGTGCAGGAGGGTGACGTGATCGTCGCCGGGTGCACCACCGAGTCCGAAGACGGCTTCTTCGGCGAACTGCTCGCCACTTCGCTGACGGCCCGCGGATGCAAGGGCCTGGTCATCGACGGGGGCGTGCGCGATGTCGCCGACCTCGAGAAGATGAACTTCCCCGTCTTCTCCCGCGCGATCAACTCGAAGGGAACGGTCAAGGCGACCCTCGGCTCCGTCAACGTCGATGTCGTCGTCGCGAACGCGCTGGTTCACCCCGGCGATGTCGTCGTCGCGGATGTCGACGGTGTCGTGGTCGTACCGCGCGAGCTCGTCGGCGCGGTGGCTGACGCAAGCCAGAAGCGCGAAGACAACGAAGAGGCCAAGCGCCAGAAGTTCCGCGAGGGCGTGCTGGGCCTCGACATCTACGGCATGCGCGAGCCGCTTGCCGCCGCCGGCCTCGAGTACGTGGAGGACTGACGATGGCTCACGGCGACACGAGCGGCGGGTTCGAGAAGACCCGCGGCTGGCTGGACTGGTACGACGGTCCTTCCACGCCCAGATTCCAGGTACCGGCCGGTGCGGTCGACGCGCACTGCCACGTGTTCGGTCCCGGAGAGCAGTTCCCGTACGCCCCCGAGCGCAAGTACACGCCGTGCGACGCCTCAGCCGACCAGCTCTTCGCCCTGCGCGACCAGCTCGGCTTCGACCGGAACGTCATCGTGCAAGCCACCTGCCACGGAGCCGACAACCGAGCCCTCGTCGATGCGCTTGAGCGCAGTGCGGGACGCGCTCGGGGCGTGGCCACCGTGCGCCGCGATGTCACCGCCGAGCAGCTCGCCGAGCTGCACGAGGCGGGGGTCCGCGGGGTGCGCTTCAACTTCGTCAAGCGACTGGTCGATCGTGTACCGACCGATTCGCTGGACGAGATCGTCGCGAAGATCGCCCCCCTGGGCTGGCACGTCGTCATCTACTTCGAGGCCGAGGACCTTCCTGGCCTCTACGACTTCTTCTCCGCCATCCCCACCGATGTCGTCGTGGACCACATGGGCCGCCCCGACGTCAGCAAGGATCCGGACGGTCCCGAGTTCGGACTGTTCCTGCGCTTCATGCGCGAGAACCCGAATGTGTGGACGAAGGTGTCATGCCCCGAGCGCCTGAGCATCACCGGGCCTCGGGCTCTCGACGGTGAACAGCACGCCTACACCGATGTCGTGCCGTTTGCCCGACGCGTGGTCGAGGAATTCCCCGACCGCGTGCTGTGGGGAACCGATTGGCCCCACCCCAACCTCAAGGACCACATGCCCGATGATGGCTTGCTGGTCGACTACATCCCTCAGATCGCCACGACCCCCGAGCTGCAGCACAAGCTGCTGGTCGAGAACCCGCGGCGACTCTACTGGCCAGAAGGAGACTGACCATGGCACTGGACAAGCCGTACAAGAACGTCCCCGGCACGATCATTTTCGACGCCGAGCAAGCCCGTAAGGGCTACCAGATCAACCAGCTCTGCATGTCGTTCATGAAGCCGGAGAACCGCGAGCGGTACCTCGCCGACCGTGAGGCCTACCTCGACGAATGGCAGCTGACCCCCAAGGCGCGGCAGGCGATCCTCGACCTCGACCTGAACTCCGCCATGGAAGAGGGTGGCAACATCTACTTCCTCGCCAAGCTCGGAGCCACCCACGGTCTGAGCTTCCAGCAGATGGCCGGTTCGATGACCGGCATGAGCGAGGCCGCATACCGCGACATGATGATCTCGGGTGGCCGCCGCCCCGAGGGCAACCGCATGAAGGACCTCGACGGCTGGACGCCGCCGCAGCCCGGCGAGAAGGCCGAGACGATGCGGCCGGATGCTCCCGCCAAGCTGACCTCGGCGCTGTACACCTCGCACGTGCCGGCAATCGGCGCGGCGATGGACCTCGGCAAGACCGAAGAGCCGTACTGGAAGAAGGTCTTCGACGGCTACACCTGGACGCGGAAGTGGGCCAAGGAGAACACCCCGGATGTCGTCATCCTGGTCTACAACGACCACGCGACGGCTTTCGACTCATCCCTGATTCCGACCTTCGTGCTCGGTACCGGCGCTGAGTACGCGGTTGCCGACGAGGGCTACGGCCCGCGCCCGGTGCCGGATGTCAAGGGATACCCCGAGTTCGCTGCTCACCTGGCACAGTCGGTCATCCAGGATGACTTCGACCTGACCCTCGTGAACGAGATGGTGGTTGACCACGGGCTCACGGTGCCGCTCTCGCTCGTGTACGGCCAGGTCGAGGAGTGGCCGGTCAAGGTGATCCCGCTCGCGGTCAACGTCGTGCAGTACCCGGTACCGTCGGGTCGCCGCTGCTACGAGCTCGGCAAGGCGCTGCGCCGCGCCATCGACAAGTGGGACGGCCCCGAGCTGAACGTGCAGATCTGGGGAACGGGCGGCATGAGCCACCAGCTGCAGGGTCCCCGCGCCGGGCTCATCAACCAGGAGTGGGACAACGCGTTCCTTGACATGCTGATCTCCGACCCGCTCGGGCTGACCGAGTGGCCGCACATCGACTACGTCGACGAGGCCGGATCGGAAGGTATTGAGCTGGTCATGTGGCTCATCGCCCGCGGCGCGATGGACGACCAGTTTGGTGGCGGCGCTCCCGAGGTGAACCACCGGTTCTACCACGTGCCCGCCTCCAACACCGCGGTCGGTCACCTGGTGATCACCAATCCCGTCGCAGCCTCCACCGCGGCCGCCGATGTCGAGGAAGAGAAGGTTCCCGTCGGCGCAACGGCCTGACAGGCTGACCCTAGACCCGCTCCGTGGGGATCGATCGCGCGGTCCCCACGGAGCGCACCACGTTCGAAGAAGGAGTGCGAATGAGCAGTGACAAGGTCCGGATCGCCGTGGTGGGTGCCGCAGGCGCCTTCGGCATGAAGCACCTCGATGGCCTGGCGAACATCGCCGACGCTGAGGTGACCGTCGTCAGCGGCACCAAGCCCGAGGCCACGCAGGCCGTCGCCGAGAAGTACGGGGTTCCGACCGCCGTCGTCGGCTACGACGCCGTCCTCGAGCGCGACGACGTGGATGCTGTCATCCTCGCCACCCCCACCGGGATGCACGCGTCGCAGACGCAGGCAGCGCTCGCCGCAGGTAAGCACGTGCAGGTCGAGATTCCGCTGGCCGATTCACTTGCGGATGCCGAAGCCACCCTCGCCGCCGCCGAGGCATCCGATCGCGTCACCATGGTGGGACACACCCGCCGGTTCAATCCGTCGCACCAGTGGATCCACCAGCGCATCCAGAGCGACCAGTTCCACATCCAGCAGATGGATGTGCAGACCTACTTCTTCCGTCGCACCAACACGAACGCGAAGGGCGAGCCGCGGTCGTGGACCGACCACCTTCTGTGGCACCACGCCGCCCACACCGTCGACCTGTTCGCCTACCAGGCGGGGCGCATCGTCCAGGCCAATGCGATTCAGGGTCCCATCCACCCGGAGCTCGGGATCGCGATGGACATGTCGATCCAGCTCAAGGCTGAGACCGGCGCGATCTGCACCCTCTCGCTCTCGTTCAACAACGAGGGACCGTTCGGCACGTTCTTCCGCTACATCGGCGACACCGGCACCTACATCGCCCGCTACGACGACCTCGTGAACGGCAAGGAAGAGCCGATCGACGTGTCGCAGGTCGCGGTCAGCATGAACGGCATCGAACTGCAGGACCGCGAGTTCGTGGCTGCGATCCGCGAGGGACGCGAACCCAATTCGTCGGTGCGGCAGGTCTTCGACTGCTACCGCGTGCTCGGGATGCTGGAGGAGCAGCTCGCATGAACCTGCCCCGGTACGGGCTCGGATGCATGTCACTCAGTCACGCGTACGGGGTGGCGCCGCAGCCCGAGGAGGGCCTGCGGTTGTTGCAGACCGCGCTCGATGAAGGCGTCACGTTCTTCGACACCGCCACCCTGTACGGGGGCGGCCGCAACGAAGAACTCGTCGGCAAGGCCATTGCGGGCCGACGGGACGAGATCATCCTTGCCAGCAAGGGTGGGATGGCGATCGTCGACGGTTCACGCGTCATCGATGGTCGCCCTGAGACGCTGCGGGCGCAGGTGGATGCGTCGCTTCGCCGACTGGACGTCGACCACATCGACCTCTACTACCTGCACCGCTGGGACAAGTCGGTGCCGATCGCCGATAGCGTCGCGGCGCTCGCCGAAGCCGTTGATGCCGGCAAGATCGGTGCGATCGGACTCTCGGAGGTCTCGGTGGCGCGACTCCGGGAAGCGCAGCAGGTCGCGCCCATCGCCGCGGTGCAGAACGAATACTCCCTGTGGAGCCGGAATGCGGAGCTGGGCATGCTCGAGGCGACGAAGGCCGACGGCATCGCACTCGTGGCGTTCTCGCCGGTCGCGCGGGGGTTCCTCGCCGATGCCGTCCACAACCCCGAGGAGCTCGTGGCCAAAGACATCCGCCGCGGGATGCCGCGGTTCCAGTCGCCGCACTGGGAAGCCAATGCAGCGCTGCTGCCGGCATGGCGCGCCCTCGCTGCTGAGGCAGGGGTCAGCCCGGCCCAGCTCGCGCTCGCGTGGCTGTCGTCTCGAGGTGAGCATGTCGTGCCGATTCCCGGGACGACGAACATCGACCACCTGCGCGAGATCATCGCCGCTGCGCAGCTCGAGGTCACGCCCGACATACTGGAGCGCGCCGGCGAGCTCATCGGCACTGAAACCGTGTCGGGTCCCCGGTACCCGGCGAACAACGCTGTCGAGGTCGACACCGAGACATTCGAGGATGCCGCGTGAAGGCCATTTCGTCGATGGCGACGCGGCTGCTGCTTGCCGACCTCATGGCGGCCGCAGACGCCGAAGGACTCGGGCACGTTGCGGTCGAGTCCGTCGGCGGGGTCGACGCCGCTGAGCGTGTCGCGTCGGGCGAGGAGTTCGACCTCGTCTTCCTCGCCGACGGTGCGCTCGCGAAGCTCGCCGCCGGCGGACACGTCGTGCCGGATACCGTCTCTCCCCTCGTGCTGTCGCAAGTGGCAGTCGGCATTCCGTCGCATTCTGGCGCCCCGGCGGCCGCGGTCTCCGATGCCGCGTTCCCGGACGCTGAGGGTGGCCGCGAGGCCATCCGAGCAGCGACCAGGATCGGATACTCGACCGGCCCGAGTGGCACCGCGCTGGTGTCGATGATTGAGGACTGGGGCCTGAGCGCGGAGGTCGGCGACCGCCTGGTACAGGCGAGGCCCGGCATCCCCGTCGCGCGTCTTCTTGCCGATGGCGAGGTCGACCTCGGCTTTCAGCAGCTGAGTGAGCTTGTGGGCAGCCCGGGTGTCACGGTGCTGGGAGTTCTGCCACAGGACTGCGCGATCGACACCGTGTTCTCGGGCGCGGTCGCCACGACGTCGTCGGACCCGGAGGACGCTGCTGCAATCCTCGCCTTCCTGCGCACCGGCGCTGCCCAGGACATCGCGCGCTCGCACCACTTCGCTCCGCCGCCCGCGCCGTAGCGCGCTGGCCGCGTCTTTCAGCCGGGCGTCCCGGCGAGAAGAGCGTGGGCAACGCGGTCGCCGGAGACCAAGGCGCCTTGAATCGAGGCTGTGTCGCGGTGATCGCCTGCGATGTAAACGCGTTCCGAGAGTTGCGCCGGCGTGACGGTGCGCAGCGGTGCTGACTGCGCGGGCAGCGCGTGCGGTATGTCATCGCGTCGCAGCAGGCTCCAGTCGGTGGCATCCGTGCCCCAGATCTGAGTGACGTGCCGCCGCACCTGCACCTCGGTTGGCGCCTCGTTGACGCCCCCGTGCGTCGCCCGCGGCAGCAGACACGTCGCCTGAACGAGGTGCATGCCCCTCGGCGCATACGAAGGCGCGACGTGCGACATCACCGCCGTGTTGACGACCGGTCCGGCGCGCGTGCCGTCGACGGCGATCATTCCGGATGCCGAGGGTGCGGCATCCGTCGCAAACCACCACGTCTGCAGGCCGCGAGTCGGCGGTACGGGAATCGGCGTGAGTTCGGATGCCGCATCCGGCCCGACCGCGACGATCACCGCTCCAGCGATCACCGGGGCTGTCCCGGCGACATCGACCTCGACGCCGGTGGCAGTCTCACGGAGTACCCGGCGCTGCACCGCAATCTCAGCGCCGAGCGTTCGCGCGTAGGCGGCTAGCTGTTCGGGAAGAGCCTGGATGCCACGTTCTGGCAACCCCGGTCGCCCCAGCGCGAACATGCGGATCAACAGTCGGACGAAGGCGTCGGAGGTGTCGAAGCTGCCGTCAGCGATGACACCGGAGAGGAACGGCTCGAGCACCTCGCGCCGCAGCGGGCCGGTCAGCCCAACACGATCCCACGCTTCACGTACCGGCAGATCGCGCCCGACCGTCGCCCGGCGGATCACCCTCCGGGGGGCGAAGAGCGCCGGCAAGGCCCATCGCGCAAGTCCGGCAGCGTCCCGCGGAGCGAGTAGTCCACTGCGAAGCGCGGCAGTGAGCATCGACGGATGCCGGCGCGGGTCGGCCAGCGCCTCGACGCCGTGCTCGCGTCGAACGTGTACGCCGACGGGGAAAGGCTTCAGGCGCAGAGCCTGAACATCGATCCACCGACGCACGGCGGGGTAGGCGGGATTGAGCACCTGGAACCCGCGGTCGAGGAGGAAGCCGTCGACGACGTCAGTGCGTTGCCGTCCGCCGACAGCGTCGGCAGCTTCCAGAACGAGGACGTCGCGTCCTGCGTGTCCGAGCGTAATCGCCGCCCGAAGTCCTGCCAGCCCGGCACCGATCACGACCACATCGTGGTGGGGAGCGTGTGCCATAACTGTTCTCCGGGCTCAGTGCTACGGGGCGACGAGTCCCGCAGAACCCATGATCTTCTCGGGCCGCAGCTCGATCGCCACCCGGCGCGGATTGGGCTGCGGCTGCCGGTACCGCTCCGCATAGAGTTCCACGGCGCGCGCGACGGCATCCGGATCGCGTGACACCGTCGCATGCCCCGCGATACTCACCCACTGCGGACCCGCGATCTGGGCGACGGTCGCGCGTCCATCGCGTTCGATGTTTCGGACCTTCTGGCTGCCGTCCATCGTGATGATCCGCAGGAGGCCATCGGCGAACGTGAACCCGACGGCGACGACGTGAAGCAGGCCCGAGGGCGCGAGCGTCGACAGCGTTGCGAGGTGGTAGTCCGTGACGAAGCGCAGGCCGTCTGCGGTGAGAGCCGTGGTCATGCCCTCGATCCTGCCGCACCAGCGTCGACAGCGCGCGCCACATCGTGTGAGACTCGGGACACCATGCCTCCGACTCCCGACGAGCTTCGCGACTTCGTGCTCCTGCGCCGCGTCCGCGACCGCATCGATCGCGAGTACGCTGCGCCCCTGGATGTCGAGCAACTCGCGCGCGGCGCTCACATGTCAGCGGGGCACCTGAGCCGAAAGTTCAAGGCGGCATTCGGTGAGAGTCCGTACTCGTACCTCATGACCCGTCGGATCGAGCGCGCCATGACACTGCTGCGACGGGGAGATCTCAGCGTCACCGAGGTTTCCCTCGCCGTGGGCTGCGCGTCCCTCGGCACGTTCAGCACCCGGTTCACTGAGCTCGTCGGAATGCCGCCGAGCGTCTACCGGGCGCGCGCCGAACATGACGCGGCGGGCCTGATTCCCTGTGTCGCGAAGCAGGTCACGCGGCCGATTCGCCGCTGACCGCGGCATCCTGGCGCTGCAGTGCACGCAGCGCCAGGAATGTCACCCACTTCGATGGTTCGCCCGGTTCGACATCCAACGGGAACCAGACAGCGCCCTCGAGTTTCTCCCCCTGGAGCCATCTACCGTCGGGCTGGCATGCTGCGCGGACCCGTTCGACGGTGTCGACGATGCGAGCGTCGGGGCGGATGCCGTCGTGCGCTGCGGCCTCGGTGAAGTAGTCGACGGCCTTGAGGGCCGTATGCGGGTGGCGATACGGGTACATCAGCAGATCCGCCCACGGTCCCACCGGTTCGCCCGTCGACAGACGGTAGCGCAGGCGCCGCTCGAGCAGATACTCCTCCCCGCGATGACGGACCGCCGTCAGGGTGTCATCGCCCGTGAGCTGCTCATACGCCAGGATGCCGCGCACGGCGTTGATCGTGGAGTGAAACGACGACCGCGTCGACCCCTCGACCCATTCGCAGTTCCACCCGCCATCGGGCAGCGTCTTGGTCGCGAAGAACTCCACGATCGGTGACACGTCGGCCCCGAGCCACGCCCCATTGGCGAGGGTCATCGCGTTGATGCAGACATCGGTCTCGCCATCCCAGTACGGGAGGTCGTCGTGCTCCCACCGAGCGTTCTCGCGTAGCTTCTCTGCCGTGCCGGCCAGGGCCGAGGCATCCAGCCCCCACTCACGAAGCGTCGTGAGGGTCCAGGTCGTCGCGGTCCAGGGCTGACCGGGGCCCTCGCCCCGATACCCCGCCGGAAAGTAGGCGCCTCCCGCCCATTGGCCATCGGCATCCTGCACCGCGAGCAGCCGCGCAGCATCGCCCTCGTGTGCCATGCTTGCCCGTGTCGCCTGCCACACGTCTTCGGGCGCTCCGGTCAGATCTCGCTGAACCTGCCAGCGCAGCGTCGGGTCCGAGTCCAGCAGCCACTGCTCGAGGTCGTCACGGTTCATGTCCGAAGGCTAGGGCAGCCGGCCGACACGCGACAGGTGTGGCGAGCAGCCCGGTCGATCAGGAATCGAGAAGCGCAGACCGGATGCGGCGACTACCGTGACCGGTATGCAGACCACGATCCACTCGAGCTTTCTTCCCCACCTCGACCCCGAAGAGTCGCTCGTCTTCTACCGGGACGTTCTCGGATACGAAGTGCGGCTGGATGTCGGGTATGAGGACATGCGCTGGATCACAGTCGGTCCGGCCGGCCAGCCCGACACCGCGATCGTGCTGCATCCGCCGGCCGCCACCCCGGGACTGACCGACCAGGAGCGCACGACGCTGCTCGAGCTGATCACGAAGGGCTCGTACTTTGGGATCAACCTCGCAGCCCGCGACCTCGACGCAACCTTTGCGGCACTCGAGGCTGCCGGCGCCGAGATCGTGCAGGAGCCGATCGATCAGGACTACGGCGTGCGGGACTGCGCGGTGCGCGACCCCGCCGGCAACCTCATCCGCATTCAGCAGCTCACCGACTGACGCGCAGCGCTCCCAGGCCCCGGCTCACGCGAAGGCTGCTTCGACAGCCGCCTCGATGTGCAGGCGGGCCGTCGGAAAGACCGGTACCGGGCAGTCCTCCCCTGTCACGAGCAGTTCGATCTCGGTGCAGCCCAGGATGATTCCCTCCGCGCCCTCGGCGACCAGATCCTCGATGATCCGCCGGTACGTGGCGCGCGACCCATCACTGACGATGCCCATCGCGAGCTCGTCGAAGATCACGCGGTGCACGAGCTCGCGGTCCTTATCCCCAGGTATCACGACATCCAGGCCATGCTCGGCGAGGCGCTCCCGGTAGAAGGACTGCTCCATCGTGAACGCCGTCCCGAGGAGCCCGACCTGCGACAATCCAGCCGCCTGGACGGCAGCTGCCGCGGCATCCGCGATGTGCAGCAGCGGAACGTCGATCGCCGCGGAGACCTCGGGCGCGACCTTGTGCATCGTGTTGGTGCAGATGAGCACCATGTCGGCGCCGGCATCCTGCAAACCACGGGCGTGGGTCGCGAGCAGGTCGGCAGCATCGTCCCACCGGTCCTCGCGCTGCATCCGGCCGATCTCGGCGAAGTCGACGGAGTCCAGCAGGATCTTCGCTGAGTGCAGCCCGCCCATCCGGTCGCGCACAGTCTGGTTCGCGATGCGGTAATACTCCGCCGTGGATTCCCAGCTCATGCCGCCCAGCAGCCCGATCGTTCTCATGTTCCAACGAGACCACTGCGTGATACCTCAGCACAACGACATACTTGTATGGAGAAACCAAAGCACCGCTAATGAATGGGGATCGATGGAGCCGCACGAGCCGCACGCAGACCTCGACGCGCCGCGGGCACTGCCGGCCCTCGACCCCCGCAGCATCCTGATCTTCCGCGAGGTCGGACGCACCGGATCGCTCACCGGCGCTGCGCAGGTGCTCGGCTGGACCCAGCCCGCGGTGAGCCAACACGTGAGGCGCCTCGAGGCTGCGGCCGGCGTTCCACTCTTGGCGCGCGAGGGGCGCGGGGTCGTGGTGACGGATGCCGGGCGCGCCCTGTTGCGCCATGCCGACGCGCTCGCTGCAGCTCTGCACGATGCCGAGCACGAGCTTGCCGACCACGCGCACCTGCGCGCAGGCCGCGTGCGGATCGCATCCTTCCCGTCGGCCAGCGCGACGATCGCGGCGCGTGCCGTCAGCGACCTGGCCGAGAGATTCCCGGGGATCGACCTGCGGCTGGAGCAACTCGAACCACCCGAGGCTCTTCGCGCGCTCGAAGAGGGGGCGTGCGACATCGCGATCGTGTTCGAGTACGACGATGGGCACGTGTCAGTGCCGGCTGACGCTGACCGCACGCCGCTGGCCGTCGATCCGCTGCAGATCGTCCTTCCCCCCGGGCATCCGTTGACGGCACGAGCAGAGATCCGCCTCGACGACCTTGCCGACGAGCAGTGGGTCACCGGATGCATCAGCTGCCGTCGACACCTGCTGACCTCCACCTCAGCCGCAGGGTTCACTCCCGACATCCGTCACAGCACCGATGACTACGTCGTCGTGCAGGCGCTGGTTGCGACGCGCATGGCAGTTGCCGTGCTGCCCTCCCTCGCGCTGCGTGCGAGCCGGAACCCCGACGTGACTGTCCATCCCCTCGCCGACCACGCCCCGCGCCGGGTCTCGGCGATCACCCGGCGCAGTGCCCGGTCAGTGCCGTCAGTCGGAGCAGCGCTCGCCGCGATTCAGCGGGCAGCACAGGCACTCGACGCGCACTGACTTTCGGCATCCGCCCCGCACCGTGCACGGACGGCGGAAGAATGGGCGCATGGATGCCGCACCGCGCCCCCTGACCGAGATGCCCGACCCGCAGTACGTGATGGTGGGCGAGGGGTACCGCATCGCCACCTACTCGTGGGGAGACCCTCACGCCGAGACTGTCCTCGCTGTCCATGGGTTTTCGTCGAGCTGCCGCGACAACTGGGTGAACACGGGCTGGGTGCGCGACCTCACCCGCGCTGGCTTCCGCGTTCTTGGTGTCGACCAGCGGGGTCACGGGGCGAGCGACAAGCCGCACGACCGTCGCGCCTACGAGATGCGGGCGTTCATCGACGATCTCGCGACAGTGCTTGACACGTACCTGATCGACTCCGCGCGGTACCTCGGTTACTCCCTCGGTGCGCGAGTCGGATGGCAGCTTGCCGTCGACCGCCCCCAGCTGGTGACCCGTGCTGTCCTCGGCGGCATCCCCGACGGTACGCCGCTGGCCCGCCTCCAGCTCGACCAGGCGAAGGCGTATGTCGCCGACGGCACGCCGGTCACCGACAAGGTGACCAACAACTACGTGACGCTGGCCGAGCGGGTGCCGGGCAACGATCTGTCGGCACTCGTGGCGCTCGCCGAGGGGATGCGGTTCGGCGAGGCGGGCGACCCCGATCCTGCCCGGCCACCCCAGCAGCCGGTGCTGTTCGCCACCGGCAGCGAGGACGCGATCCTGCCGCGATCCCGCCGCCTCGCTGACGCGACCCCGAACGGCACGTTCGTCGAGATCCCGGGCCGCCACCACTTCAACACGCCTGGTTCCCGCGACTTCCGCGCCGCCGGCCTGGAGTTCTTCGCCGCCGCCGACTGACCGCATCCGTCATCCCTCCCGCCGGCATCCGACCTGCTCGGCATCCGGCATCCGTCATCCGTCTCGTCACCGGTCGCAACGGCGCATGGGTGATGCGACGCGCCGGGTGATGGATGCCAGGGCGCGGCGTGTCGGCGAAAGGGTGCGCCGTTGCGACGGCCGGGTCGTTCCGGATAAGGCGCCATTGCGAGCGCCCGGTGCCGTCTGGCCTGGAGTTCATGCCGCTGTGAGCTGAAGCGATTAGGCATCCGACCCGCGCGGCATCCGGCATCCGTCATCCGTCTCGCCACCGGTCGCAACGGCGCATGGGTGATGCGACGCGCCGGATGATGGATGCCGCGGCGCGGCGTGTCGGCGAAAAGGTGCGCCGTTGCGATGGCCGGGTCGTACCGGATGATGCGCCGTTGGCACCGTCCGGTGCCGCCGGGTGGTTGACTAAGCGCGTGAGCGAGCTTCTCGCGCAGTGGCAGATGATCCCCTTCGAGCACGAGGGGGTGCGTCACGACGTCTATTACCGGGGAGGCGGGCCCGGAGTCATCCTGGTTCCCGAGCTGCCCGGCGCGACCCCCGAGGTGATAGCACTCGGCGAGCGCCTGGTTGCGGCGGGCTTCCGCGTCGCAATGCCCTCGGTCATCGGCACGCCGGAGCGTCCCATGAGCGGCGGGTACATCGCCGCGTCGGCCCTTCGCATGTGTGTCTCACGGGAGTTCGCAGCCTTCGCTCGCCGCGCTGACCGACCGATCGCCCATTATCTGCGGGCGCTCGCCCGTCACCTCCACGCCGAATGCGGTGGACCCGGTGTTGGCGTGATCGGGATGTGTTTCTCGGGCGGATTCGCGCTCGCTGCAGCCGCCGACGACAGCGTCCTCGCCCCCGTGCTCTCGCAGCCGGCAATGCCGCCTCCCATCGGGGCGGGCCGCGCAGCCACCGGTCTGAGCATCATCGAAGAGGCGGCAGTAAGCCGTCGCGCCGCCGACGGCCTGTGCGCCCTCGGGCTCCGGTTCACACAGGACCGCAGCGTGCCGCCGGAGCGCTTCGCCGCCTTCGAGCGTCTGCTCGGAGACGGATGGCGCGCGTTCGAGATCGATTCGTCGCCGGGCAATCCCGACGGCATCCCGGCGAACGCGCACTCCGTGCTGACGGATGCCTCGGCCGAGGTCCCCGGCCACCCGACTCATCGCGCCAACGAGCTGCTGGTCGATTTCCTGCGCGAGCGCCTGGCCGGTTGAGGCGTCGAACCGTCAGATCGTGAGATCGATGGTTCCCTCGTGGGGACCGCCGCACTGCTCGGATCCGCCGACGCGCACCCACTCCGGCGAGATCACGACCTCTGTCAGGAGCGCATCGTCGACGCCGAAGGCGCGAACGGTGACGGGGTCTGGGGTCGACATGCCGAGATCGAAGTTCCAGGTGCTGCCGTCGCGGTCGACGTAGTACCAGAGGTCAGCCAGGTCAGCCGCGGTGTCGCCGGGGCCCCTGACACAGGTCTCACCGTCGCAGATCTCGAGAGAGGTTACCGACGCGGAATCACCGTGCACGGTCACGGTCACGTGGTTGATCCAGCCGACCGCGGAGCATGCTTGCGACCAGACCTGCCCGCCGCTGCATCCACCGAGCGCGAGCGTGACAGCCGCCGCGGTACCCACGAGCACACTCCGCCGCCGCGCCGTCGATCGGATCGGATGCCTCACGCGCCGGATTGTAGCCTCGGCACCTGTCGCGGGGGTGTGGAGTGGCGCGGGGGATCAGTCGCCGAGCGCCGGGCGGCGCATCGGAACGTGGGGTATGTCGTCCTCCGAGAACGCCGGGCCCGATACCGCGAACCCGAAACGCGCGTACCAGTCTGCGAGCTGGGATTGGGCGTCGAGCACGATCGGCAGGCCCGGCTCGCGCTCCTCGCATCGGGCCACGGCGAGACGCATGAGCTCCGCCGCGATGCCGCGCCCGCGGGCTGCGGCGTCAGTTGCCACACGTCCAATGCGCATCTGCGCCGGGTCGCGCAGGATCCGCAGGGTCGACAGCACCTCGTCACCGTCGCTCGCCCACATGAGCTCCGCGCCGGGCTCGATGTCGCGGCCGTCGAGTTCCGGGTAGGCCGCACGCTGCTCGACCACGAACACGCGAAGCCGAAGCCACAGCATCCGGTAGAGCGTCTCGGACGGGATGTCCGCGGCGGCGGCGCGATGGTAGGTGACGGGCATGGCCATACCCTAGAGCCTTCCGCGGAGGGCTCTAGGGCCCGGGCGTCGGCGGCGGGTGGCAGAGTGGATGCATGCAGCAGCGACCCCTCGGAAGAACTGGCCGTCTCGTCTCAGCGATCGGCCTCGGTACGTGGCAGCTCGGCGCCGACTGGGGAGCGGTCGACGAGGATGACGCGCTGGCGGTGCTCGCGGCATCCGCTGATGCGGGGGTCACCCTCTTCGACACCGCCGATGTCTACGGTGACGGCAGGTCGGAGAAGCTCATCGGACGCTTCCTCGCCGAGCGGCCCGATCACGGCATCGCCGTGGCCACGAAGATGGGCCGGCGCGTCGACCAGCTGCGCGAGAACTACACCGAAGAAGCGTTCCGGGGCTGGACCGAGCGCTCGCGCGAGAATCTCGGCGTCGACACCCTTGATCTGGTCCAGCTGCACTGCCCGCCGACCGAGGTCATTGCCGCCGACGAACTGTTCGATGCGCTTGACCGGCTCGTCGAAGACGGTCTCATCGGTGCGTACGGCGTCTCTGTGGAGACGTGCGACCAGGCGCTCGCGGCCATTGCTCGTCCGGGCGTCACAAACGTGCAGATTATCTTCAATCCGTTCCGCCTGAAGCCCCTCGACGAGGTGCTCCCGGCGGCGGAAGCGGCACAGGTTGCGATCTTCGCGCGGGTGCCGCTGGCATCGGGCCTGCTCTCGGGCAAGTACACGACAGCCACGACGTTCGCGAGCGATGACCATCGCTCGTACAACCGTCACGGCGAGGCGTTCGATCGCGGCGAGACGTTCTCGGGCGTCGACTTCGAGGTCGGGATCGCCGCGGCATCCGAGTTGGCGGCCGCACTGCCCGCGGGAGTCTCGCTCCCCGCCGCGAGCCTGGCCTGGATCGCCGCGCAACCCGGTGTCACCTCCGTGATCCCGGGCGCACGGACGCCGCAGCAGGCCGACGCCAATGCCGCTGCGGGGGCACTGCTCGAGCCCGGAGCCTTCGACCTCGACGCCTTCGACGCGGCAGTTCACGCCGTCTATGACCGTCACCTGCGCGAGGCGATCCACCCCCTCTGGTGATCCTGCGCTGCTGTGGGCGTGGTCCGAGGAGGTGACCGGGAAACCCGGGCCCGCCGAGAAGGCCCGCATCGACGAATAGACTTGAGTGTTGTGACCAGCGCTGCACCCCTCCGCACCCTTGAGGTGAGGCATCTTCAGCTGGCGCGAGCCTTCTTCGCCGCGCTGGCAGCGGTCATGATCACGTTCTCGCCCGATCACTCCGCGGCGGTCGGTCTCGCCGTGTTCAGCGGCTTCGCGATCGCGACGGGTCTGGTGTGGTTCGCAGCAGTGTGGCTGATCTTCCCGAAGGGCAACCGGTGGGCAGCGGTACTGCTCGGCATCCTCGCCCTCCTCGCGGGAATGGCGACCGGGATGCCGGGGCTTCGCACCGACACCATGTTCTTCGTCGTCGTGATCGCGTGGGCGGTGCTCAGCGGCATCGTCGAGCTGGTCGCGGGAGTCCGAGCCCGACGGATGACGCACCTGCCGCGCTCGCAGAGCCGCGATGCCATCACGATCGGCGCCCTCGGCATCCTGCTCGGTATCGGCCTTCTGGCCGTTCCGGTGCAGTATGCCCTGACCTACACGATCGAAGAGGCGGGACAGACCTTCACGCTGACCGGTATAACGATCGCCGTCGGCATTTTCGGGGGCTACGCGGCGATCGTCGCCGTCTACCTCGGTATCGCCGCGTTCTCGCCGCGCCAGACGGATGCCGAGGCCGCGGCGCCGGTCACCGAAGCGACGGCCGAGAGGAAGCCATGACCGACAAGCCCACGCGCCGGGAGATCATGCGCCCCGTCCAGCTCCTCGGCCTCGCCTTCGTGGCTGCCCTGTTTGCCGGGATCGTGACCCTCGTATCGATGGGGTTCTTCCAGCAGATCCCCGCCGAGGACGTGCAGAACGCCCTGATCGTTGCGCTCATCGTCGCGGGAGTGACCTTTGTGGTCACCCTCGTCGCGCTCGCACTCCTGCTGCTGGCGATCGACCCCGCGCAGGTGACCAAGACCATTGATCGGCCCGTGCTGCTGGACGACGAGCCCGACGGCGACGCCGCGTCGGCGACCACGCCCGAAGACCGCGAGACCGGCGGCTCGTCAGCACCAACCGCCTAAAGCGCGGCCGAGGCTCCGTCGATCTCGGAGACGAGGTCCGATGCGAGACCCGTGTATGACGCCGGCGTGAGCGCGAGCAGGCGCTCCTTCGCGGCATCGCCGATGTCGAGACCCCGTACGAACTCCGCGAGCTCGGCAGGTCCGACCCGCCGCCCGCGGGTGAGGTCCTTCAGTAGCGCGTAGGGATCGTTGATCTGCGAGCGACCAGCAACGATCTCGGCGCGCACGACAGTCTGGATCGCTTCGGCCAGCACCTCCCAGTTGGCTTCGAGATCTGCGTCCAGGGCGGCTTGCGCGAGCGAGATCTCGGTGAGCCCGCGGGCGAGGTTGTCGAGCGCGAGAAGGGAGTGACCCAGCGCGACCCCGATGTTGCGCTGCGTCGTCGAGTCGGTGAGATCCCTCTGCAGGCGTGACGTTACGAGGGTCTGCGCCAGCGTGGCCAGAAGGCCGCCCGAGATCTCGAGGTTTGCTTCGGCGTTCTCGAAGCGGATCGGGTTGATCTTGTGCGGCATCGTCGACGAGCCGGTCGCGCCGGCTACCGGGATCTGCGAGAAGTAGCCGAGCGAGATGTAGGTCCACACGTCGGTTGCGAGGTTGTGCAGGATGCCGCCCGCGTGCCGGAGCCGGTCGTAGAGCTCGACCTGCCAGTCGTGCGACTCGATCTGGGTCGTCAGGACGTTGAATCCGATCCCGAGCGACTCGATGAACTCGCGCGAAAGCGCGGGCCAGTCCCTGTCGGGCTCTGCGGCGAGGTGAGCTGACCAGGTTCCGGTGGCGCCCGAGAACTTCGCAAGGAACTCGGATGCCGCAATCTGCCGCTCGACGCGCTCGAGCCGCCACACGAAGACGGCAAGCTCCTTGCCCATCGTGGTGGGGGTAGCCGGCTGCCCGTGGGTGCGTGAGAGCATCGGGGCATCCCGGTGGTCGTTGGCCAGCGCCGCGAGCCGGTCGATCACGACGCGGAGCCGGGGCAGCCAGACCTGGGTGACGGCGCGCTGCACCGTGAGGGCGTACGAGGCCGAGTTGATGTCTTCGCTCGTGCAGGCGAAGTGCGTGAGTTCGGCGATGTGCTCGAGCCCGAGCTCGGCGAGCCGGTCGCGCACGAGGTACTCGATGGCCTTCACGTCGTGGCGAGTCACTGCCTCTTTCTCGGCCAGCCATGCGATCTCGTCGGCGCCGAAGCCGCGGTACAGCGCGCGGAGGCGCTCCTTCTGTGCCTCATCGAGCGGTGCCGTGCCGAAGAGCGAGCGGTCGGTGAGGGCGATCAGCCACTCGACCTCGACCTCGACGCGAGCCCGGTTGAGGCCGGACTCCGAGAGGTAGTCGCTCAGGGGTGCCACCGCGGCGCGGTACCGCCCGTCGAGGGGACTCAGCGGCTGCTCGCCGAACGAGATGGCGTCGTGCTCACGGGGCAGGGAGGTCACGGTACTCCTGTCGGATCTGCGGTCCGGGCTCCCGATACGCCGGGCGATGATCGCCTCAGGGCGCGGGGCGAAGCGCCGGCTCCAGCTGGCGGAAGAGTGCGCGGCTGGCGCTCTCGATCATACCGAGCACCTCGTCGAACATCGCTTCGTCGGCGTAGTAGGGGTCGGGCACATCGAGGGTTTGGGCTGCAGCGTCGAAGGACATCAGCAGGGCGATCTTGTCGGCATCCGCGTCGGAGTGCGCCCAACCCCGCAGGATCCGCTCGTGACTGCGATCGAGTGCCAGCACGAGGTCGCTGCGGTCGAAGTCAGCCCTGCCGAACTGGCGGGCTCGATGGCGTGCGCCGTCGTACCCGCGCCGGGCGAGGGCCTCGATGGTGCGTTCGTCGGCGCGCTCGCCGACATGCCAGTCTCCGGTGCCGGCGCTGGTGGAGAGCACACGGTCGCCGACGCCCGCGCTGTCGGCCAGGGCGCGGAACACGACCTCGGCCATGGGGGACCGGCAGATATTGCCGGTACAGACGAAGACGACGCGAAACGGCTCGACGGCGTTCGCAGTCATGCGTTCATTCATACCCCTCCTGCCCGGCGAGCGCATCAGTTCGTCGCCTCCTCCCCGGTTTCGCGGGAGGCCGAACCGTCGACAATACGTCACGGATGCCACCTCCCGCGCTCCGCGGCTCAGCGACGGTGGACCAATGGATGAGCTCTGCGCATCGCCGTTGGCTGGTGTCGTGCGGGCACAGCTCGCGGCACTTGCGTCGTGGGCTGACGACCTTGCCGCAGAAGCAGAGGCCATCGCACAGGTGAGCGGTTGGCAGACGCCGGCGGTCGCGGACTTTCAGGCCGAGATGGCGGAGCTTGTGGCGGCGCTGCGCGGTCTGCGTGAGCGTGCGCTCGATTTGCGAGCTGACGTCGGGGCGCCGCATCCGTGGCCTGCCCTCGGCGGGTACCCGGGATTCGGCCTCGCCGGAGGTGGGTCGTGAGCGATCTCGAGATCCGCAGCGGGGGCGCGATCGCTGTCGACACGGAGGAACTGCGAGCGGTGGCCGGTCGGCTACGTGCGTTCGGCGTCAGTCTGGGCGAATTCGCCGACCGGGCGCGCTGGGTGGCGACGGATGCCGCGGCTACCGCGACCGGGTTCGGCGTTGATCTCGAGGCACGGTGGCTGGCGAGCGGCGCCGACCGGGTCGCGGAGCAGCCGGTGGCGCTCGCCGGGGCGCTCGACAGCCTCGCTGCGGCGTATGAGCTCATCGAACTGCGGGTGCAGGAGGCGGCGGCGACCGCGGCTGGTGATTCCGACGCGGCGAGAGCTCTCGAGGCTCGGATGGCGGTGCTGCAGCAGGAATACCCGGATGCTGCGCGCGCCGCCGATACCGCGGTGCACGACTGGCGGGGGGACGGGCCGATCGAGATGGCTCGGCAGGTGGCGGCTGCCACGTGGTGGATTCCCGGCATGGCGCTCCCGCTCACGGTGGGTACCGGCGTGCTCTGGAGCGGGGTGGCGCTCGCGGGGCTCGGCCGGATGTCGCGGGCACCTGTATCGCCGGGCGCCCCGGCGGCGGATGCGGCAGTGGCCGGGACACCGACCTCCGGCGCGGGGCACCGCAATGGGACGCGGCAACCTGTGGCGGGTGGCCCGCTGACTCCACTGCCGCTCGCATCGACCGCCGTGCGCGCAGTAACGCCGGCGCCGGCATCCGGACCCGTGACGGGGTTGGCGGATGCCGCGCGTCGCGTACCTGGCGCAACCGAGGCGCGGGTGCGCGTCGAGCGCTACGCGATGCCCGGCGGCGGCTCGCAGGCAGCGGTCTACATCGCCGGTACGCAGGCGGTCTCAGGCGGTTCGGGCGACCCGTTCGATATGCGCTCGAACCTCGAGCTGTACCGCGGTGAGCGTTCGGCATCCCTCGAGGCTGTTGAAATCGCCCTCCGCGAGGCGGGAGTCGATCCGGGCGAGCCGGTGCACGTCTTCGGGCACTCGCAGGGAGCGATGCTCGCGTCGGCTCTTGCGCTCGAGGGCACCTACGACGTTCAGACCCTGGTCACGTACGGGTCCCCCGTCGAAGCTGCCGTACCCGACAGTGTGCTCAGTATCGGCATCCGTCACGTCGACGATCCCGTCGCGGCGCTGGCCGGCGGCGGTCATGCTGAGACGGTGGGCGCACCGGGCAGCTTCATTGCCGAGCGGGTGGCCGACCCGGTTGGGGGTGTGCAGGACCTCGCCCTGGCAGCGCACGGCATCGAGCGTTATGCCGAAACAGCCGCGATGGTGGACGCCTCGAGTGACCCGCGCGCCGCGGCACTCCGAGATCTCTGGGGCACGCTCGGTTCCGCCGAGAGCGTCACCGTCACGGAGTACGCCGCGAGTCGCGGCAGCGGCTAACCGTCAGCGGTCAGTCGTTGTTGCGGCGAGGCCGAAGGAGGATGCCGATGAACCAGTTGATGATCGAGATCAGAAGGGCAGCGACCACGCCCCACCAGAAGTCCTCGACGCGGAGGCCCCAGTTCCACCACTGCGTGAACCAGGCAGTCAGCCACAGCAGGAAGCCGTTGATCACGAGGGATATGAGCCCCAGCGTCAGGATGTAGATCGGGAACGCGAGCACCTTGATCACCGTGCCGATGATCGTGTTCACGAGCGCGAAGATGAGCGCCACCAGCAGTAGCGTCAGCACGAGCTGCAGCGTCTCCCCCGGTGCGAACGGGATCACGGTGACCCCCAGGGCGGGGATCAGGGTGACGATCCAGATTGAGAACGCGTTCACGACGATGCGGACGAGGAAACTCATGTCCGCAGTCTTTCACGAGGCTGCAGACGGGTAACAGCCCAGTCGCACACGCGCCCCGGTCCTAAAATCGCAGAATGACCGACCCCGACCCGATCCCCGTTCGCGTCCGCCCCGCGATCGCGGCCCTGCCGCCCTACAAACAGGGTCGGCAGGCGGCTCCCGACGCGTTCAAGCTCTCGAGCAATGAGAATCCGTACGATCCGCTTCCGGGTGTCATCGACGCGATGCGTGCGGTGACCGGCGTCAACCGCTACCCCGACGCGAGCGCGGCGCGGCTGCGCGACCGACTCGCCGCCGACTATGGCGTGAGCCCCGACGCCGTGCATATCGGCGCCGGAAGCGTCTCGCTCATCGCGCAACTCATCGCGGCGACCGCCGGACCCGGCGACGAGGTGATCTACGCGTGGCGGTCGTTCGAGGCCTACCCCTCCCTCGTCGAGGTGGCGGGCGCGGCATCCGTGCGCATCCCACTCACCCCGGACGCGGGCCACGATCTGGCAGCGATGGCGGATGCCGTCACCGACCGCACCCGCATGATCCTGGTGTGCAGCCCCAACAATCCGACCGGGCCCGTGGTCACGCAGTCCGCCTTCGACGACTTCGTCACACGTGTCCCCCGCGACGTACTGATCGTGCTCGACGAGGCGTACGCGGAGTTCGTCACGGCCCCGGATGCCGTCGATGGAGTCCGCGTGCTGCAGGCCGGGCATCCGAATGTCGTCGTGCTTCGCACCTTCTCGAAGGCGTACGGTCTCGCGGGACTTCGCGTGGGCTACGGGATCGGTCACCCTCGGGTGCTGGATGCCGCGCGCAGCACCGCCATCCCGCTGTCTGTCACCGCCCACGCCGAAGAGGCTGCCCTCGCGAGCCTTGACGCGCGCGCCGAGCTGCTCGAGCGCGTCGCCGAGATCACCGAGCGCCGCGACGCGCTCGCGGCTGGCCTGCGTGAGCAGGGATGGCGCGTCCCCGAAGCCCAAGGAAACTTCGTGTGGCTCGCCACAGGACCCGACACGCTGGCGGTGGCTGATGCCTTCCACGACGGCGGAATCGTCGTCCGACCGTTCGCCGGCGAGGGGGTGCGCATATCCGTCGGAGAGCATGAGTCTGTGGACAGAGTGCTACGGATCGCGGGTTCCGTTGTAGAGGACCTCCCGGAAGGGCACCCCGCACGCGGGTAGCGTAGGGACCGTGACCCAGCCAGAAGAACCTGAGCTCGTCCGCATCCTCGCCGCTGACGGCTCCCTCGCGCCCATTCCGGCAGCGGAGCCCTACCTCGATCTCGTGAACGGGCTCGCCGACTCGGACCTCGAGACTCTGTACCGCGACATGGTCGTCATCCGTGCGATCGACCGGCAGGCGACGAACCTCCAGCGCCAGGGTCAGCTTGCCCTCTGGCCACCGAGCCTCGGGCAGGAGGCGGCGCAGGTCGGCTCGGCTCGCGCCGCACGGTCGCAGGATCACCTCTTCCCCTCCTACCGCGAGCACGTCGTCACCCGCATCCGCGGTGTCGATCCGATCGGCATCATCAAGCTGATGCGTGGACTCTCGCACGGCGGGTGGGACCCGACAGACCCCGCAAACGGCAACACCCACATCTATACGCTCGTCCTCGGCGCCCAGACCCTGCACGCGACGGGCTACGGCATGGGACTGGTCTTCGACGGGCGCTGCGGCACCGGCGACCTCGACCGTGACGAAGCCGTCATCGTCTACTACGGCGACGGCGCCTCCAGCCAGGGCGATGTGCACGAAGCGATGGTCTTCGCCGCGAGCTACCGCACACCCGAAGTCTTCTTCCTGCAGAACAACCAGTGGGCGATTTCGGTACCCGTCGCAACCCAGTCCCGGACGCCGCTCGTGCGGCGCGGCGAGGGCTACGGGATGCCGAGCATCCGCATCGACGGCAACGATGTGCTCGCGAGCTACGCCGTCACGCGGCGTGCCCTCGACGAGGCGCGAAGCGGCGAGGGACCCCGAGCGATCGAGGCGATGACCTACCGGATCGGTGCCCACACCACGAGCGACGACCCCACCAAGTACCGCACCTCCGACGAGGAACAGTCGTGGGCACAGCGGGACCCGATCGCACGGATGCGGGCCTTCCTCGAGAATCGCGGCGCCCCCTTCACCCTCTTCGACGAGGTGGATGCTGAGGCCGCCGCTGCCGCCGACGATCTGCGCGTGCGCACGAATGAGCTCGGCGGACTGGAACGCGACTCGATGTTCGCTCACGTCTACACCGACCCGCATCCGCTGATGGACGAGCAACGCCGCTGGCTTGCCGAGTACGAGGCATCCTTCGAGGGAGGCACCCGATGACCACCGTCTCGACCTCCACTGACACGGCGACAGCTGCGACGGCGGCTCCGGTCTCCGGGCCCATGCCCCTGGGGCGAGCGCTGAATGCCGGCATGCGACGAGCGCTGGCCACGAACGACCGCGTTCTGCTCATGGGTGAAGACATCGGGCGGCTCGGGGGCGTGTTCCGCGTGACCGAGGGTCTGCAGGCAGAGTTCGGCGAGCGGCGCGTGCTCGATACGCCCCTGGCCGAGTCCGGCATCGTCGGCACGGCCATCGGGCTGGCGCTTGCCGGATTCCGTCCGGTGTGCGAGATCCAGTTCGACGGATTCGTGTTCCCCGCGTTCGATCAGATCACCTCGCAGCTGGCCAAGATGACCAACCGCCTCGAAGGCGCAGTGCCGATGCCCGTCGTCATCCGTATCCCGTACGGCGGGCACATTGGCGCGATCGAGCACCACCAGGAGAGCCCCGAGGCCTACTTCACGCACACTCCGGGACTGCGGGTCGTGAGCCCGGCCACCGCAGGAGATGCGTACTGGATGATCCAGGAGGCAATCGCCTCGAACGATCCGGTGATCTTCCTCGAACCCAAGAGCGCCTACTGGCACAAGGGTGAGGTGGACACCACTGCCCCGGCGCTGCCGCTGCACGCCTCTCGCATCGTTCGCCGCGGCACCGATGTCACCCTTGTCGGCCACGGAGCGATGGTCGGTACCTTGCTGCAGGCGGCGGCACTCGCCGAGTCCGAGGGCACGAGCTGCGAGGTTGTCGACCTGCGCTCGCTCTCGCCGGTTGACTACGGTCCGATCCTCGACTCCGTCCGCCGCACGGGACGCATGGTCTACGCCCAGGAGGCTCCCGGATTCACGAGCCTCGGCAGCGAGATCGCCGCGACCGTGACCGAGCGCGCGTTCTTCTCACTCGAGGCGCCGGTACTGCGGGTGTCGGCGTTCGATACCCCGTTCCCGCCCGCCAAGCTCGAGGGCACGTACCTCCCGGATGCCGACCGCATCCTCGAAGCCGTCGACCGCGCCCTCGCTTACTGAGCGCCGCGAAAGGACCGCCATGAGCACGCAGACCTTCGTTCTCCCCGATGTCGGGGAGGGCTTGACCGAGGCCGAGATCGTCACCTGGAAGGTCGCCCCCGGCGACGCCGTGCAGGTCAACGACGTGCTCGTCGAGATCGAGACCGCCAAATCGCTCGTCGAACTGCCCTCGCCGTTCACCGGCACGGTCAGCGAGACGCTCGTCGAGGAGGGCGTCACCGTTGCCGTGGGAACCCCGATCGTGACGATCGAGGCAGCTCCGTCATCCGCTCCGTCCGCCGCGGCTCCGGTGTCAGGGATGCACGGTTCTGGCGCCGCCGAATCGCCATCCGTGACACCGGAAGCAGGGGCCGAGGGCGGTGGCGCCGTGCTCGTCGGATACGGGACGGGAGGGGCTGCCACCTCGCGTCGCCGCAAGCCCGCCGAACGGCCGGTGACGGCATCCGTCGGGGTCATCGCGAAGCCCCCGATCCGCAAGCTCGCGCGCGATCTCGGTGTGGACCTTGCGGCCGTCACGCCTTCGGGCGAGGCCGGCGAAGTCACCCGCGAAGACGTCGTGAAGCACGCGTCGCAGGCAAGTGTCTTCCGCAACATCGAGACCCCCGACTGGCCCGAGGTACGCGAAGAGACGATTGCTGTCGCGCCGGCCACGGCGCCAGCGTCACCCGCCCCCAACGGTGTCGCTTCCCCGTTCGCGCAGGCCGCGGGACGTGTCGAGTCGATCCCCGTCAAGGGCGTGCGTAAGGCCACCTCGACCGCGATGGTGCAGTCGGCATACTCGGCGCCGCACGTGTCGGTGTGGACGGATGTCGACGCGACGCGCACGATGGAGCTCGTCAAGCGGCTGAAGGCATCTCCCGACTTCGCCGACGTCAAGATCTCGCCCCTGCTGATCATGGCGCGCGCTGTCATCTGGGCTGTGCGCCGGACGCCGATGGTGAACGCGGCGTGGGTCGACGGCGAGGGCGGTGCGCAGATCAGCGTGCGTCACTACGTCAACCTGGGCATCGCGGCGGCGACGCCCCGCGGACTACTGGTTCCCAACATCAAGGATGCGCAAGACCTCAACATGCGCGAGCTTGCGCGGGCTCTCGAAAAGCTCACGCTTACGGCGCGCGAGGGCAAGACCACCCCGGCCGACCAGCAGGGCGGTACGATCACGATCACCAACATCGGCGTGTTCGGGATGGATGCCGGAACCCCGATCATCAACCCCGGTGAGTCGGGCATCGTCGCGATGGGCACGATCCGGCAAAAGCCCTGGGTCGTGGACGGCGAGGTGCGTCCTCGCTATGTCACGACGGTCTCGGGCTCGTTCGATCACCGCGTCATCGACGGCGACGGGATGAGTCGCTTCATCGCCGACGTCGCGTCGATCCTCGAGGAACCCGCACTGCTTCTCGACTGACCCGTCCACCGCGGTCAGGTGAATGATCAACACCGGCCCGTTTTGATAATGATTCTCACATCCGTTATCGTTGCCGGTATGACGACCCGACGACTTTCCACGCTGCTCGCGCTGGGCGCGGCATCCGCCCTCACCCTCACGGCCTGCGCCGGTACTGGCGGAACATCTGAGACGTCGGGCTCGGATGCCGCCACGCTGAGCGTCGTCGCGTCGACGAACGTCTACGGTCAGATCGCCGAAGAGATCGGCGGTGACGCCGTCACGGTCACCTCGATCATCGCCTCGGCCGCTCAGGACCCGCACGAGTTCGAGCCGACGGCTCAAGACCAACTCACGGTCTCGGAAGCCGACCTCATCATCGAGAACGGCGGCGGCTACGACGGCTTCATGGACTCGATGATCGAGGCCAGCGGCACGACTGCGCCGGTCATCACCGCTGCCACGTTCAACGCCGATTACCCCCGAGACGATGGCGCAGCGGAAACCGAAGATGCTCACGCTGACGAGGACGGTCACGACCACGCGCACATCGAAGGGTTCAACGAGCACGTATGGTACGACCCGCACACGATGGAGCACCTCGCCGAAGCCATCGCTGAGGAGCTCTCGACGCTCGACCCTGACAACGCCGACCTCTTCGAGACCAACGCCGCAGCCTTCATTGACCAGATCGCGGGGCTGGAGGCATCCCTCGACGAGATCTCGGCAGCCCATGCGGGTGAGGGGGTGTTCGTCACCGAGCCCGTGCCTGTCTACCTGATCGTGGCGGCAGGGCTCGAGAACCTCACCCCCGAGGCCTTCAGCGAGGCCGTCGAGGAGGGGCAGGACGTGCCCCCAGCAACTCTGCTCGAGGCGCTGGGCATCGTGGAAGACGGTTCTGTCAAGGTCGTCATCGCGAACGCGCAGACCGGCGGAGCCGAGACCACGCAGATCATCGATACGGCAACCGCGCAGTCAATCCCGGTGCTGGAGTTCACGGAGACCCTCCCGGAGGGCCAGACTTACATCTCGTGGATGCAGCAGAACATCGCGGAGCTCGCGGACGCGCTCGGCGCGTGAGCTCCAGCGCGACCTCGGACGCCCAGCCGCCGCTCCGCATCCGCGGGGCGGCGCTGCGCCGTGGCGAGCGGGAACTGTGGGCGGGACTTGACCTCGACGTCGAGCCCGGCGAGTTCATCGCGGTTCTCGGGCCCAGCGGCTCCGGCAAGACGACGCTGCTGCGCGCCATCCTCGGCCTCGAACACCTGAGCGCCGGGACTATCGAGACCAGCGGCCGCCGGGTTGAGCATCGGGGCAACCGGCACATCGGCTACGTGCCTCAGCAGCGTCCCCTGCCGCCCGAGACCGCGCTGCGGGGCCGGGACCTCGTGACCCTCGGTGTCACCGGTCACAAGTTCGGGTTCAGCCTCCCCCGCCGGAGCGAGCGCGACCGGGTCGACGCGTTGGTGGCAGACGTCGGTGCCGAAGGGTTCGCCGACCGGCCCGTCGGCGAACTCTCCGGCGGCGAGCAGCAGCGGCTGCGCATCGGGCAGGCAATTGCCGACGACCCCGGCCTGCTGCTGTGCGACGAGCCGCTCACGAGCCTCGATCTTGCCAACCAGCAAGCGATCGTGGCGCTCATCGACCGGCATCGCCGCGAGCATGGCACCGGTGTGCTGTTCGTCACCCATGACATCAATCCCGTCCTCGACGTCGTGGATCGCATCCTCTATATCGCCGGGGGCCGCTTCACACTCGGAAAGCCCGACGAGGTCCTGCAGACGAGCGTCCTCAGTGACCTCTACGGCGCTCCTGTCGCTGTGCTGCGGGCAGGCGACAGGCTCGTCGTCGTCGGGGCACCGGATGCCGACGTCTCACACCATCACCACCACGACGGCGACGAGCTCGGTGGAGAGCACGCATGAACTGGTCTGATATCGGCGACGCCATGTTCGGCGGGATGGCCGACTACGGTGCGATCCTCGCGTTGGTCTCGAACTCGGTCATCGCAGGCGCCGTGCTTGGCCTTGTCGGCGGCCTCGTCGGCGTCTTCGTGATGCAGCGTGACATGGCCTTCGCGGTGCACGGCATCAGCGAACTCTCCTTCGCGGGCGCTGCGTTCGCGCTCCTGGTCGGCTGGGATGTCGTGACCGGGTCGATCGTCGGCTCACTCATCGCTGCGGGACTCATCGGCTGGCTCGGTGCCCGCGCCCGCGACCGCAACTCGTTCATCGGCGTGCTCATGCCGTTCGGTCTCGGCCTCGGCATCCTCTTCCTCTCGCTCTACAGCGGCCGCAGCGCCAACCGGTTCAGCCTGCTGACGGGTCAGATCGTCTCGGTGCAAAACGCACAGCTCGGGTGGTTGATCGCGATCAGCATCCTGGTTCTGCTCGGATTGCTCTTCATCTGGCGGCCCCTGCGCTTTGACTCCCTCGACCCGCAATCGGCGGCAGCGCGCGGCGTTCCGGTCACGGCGGTCTCTCTCGGGTTCATGCTGCTGCTCGGACTCATCGTGGCCGTCGCAATCCACATCATCGGTGCGCTGCTGGTCATGGCGCTTCTCGTGACTCCTGCGGCGGCTGCTATGCGCATCGCGTCAGGACCCTGGAGCGTGCCGCTGCTAGCAGCAGGGTTCGGATTCGTCTCGGCAGTGGGTGGCATCCTGCTGGCTATCGCCGGAACCCTCCCGGTGAGTCCGTACATCACGACGATCTCGTTCCTGATCTATCTCGTCTGCCGCCTGGTGGGAGGACGCCGGGGTCGGGTGACGCGGGCGCGGTTCGCGTGAGAGCTCACACGCGCTCCCAGCCGGTGCCGAACGTGGCTCGCTAGACTCCCGGCCATGGCGCAACGCAATACCTGGCAGCGCGAACGCGTGCGCACGGCGCTGGGCGACGCCCCCGGCTTCATCAGTGCCCAGTCACTTCACGCGGTGCTTCGCGACGAAGACACCGGGATCGGCCTGGCGACGGTCTACCGCGCTTTGGCGAGTCTCGCCGACGAGGGCGCAGCCGACACGCTGCACGGCCCCGATGGCGAGAGCCTCTATCGTGCGTGTGAGACGTCGGGGCATCACCACCACCTGATCTGTCGCTCGTGCGGCGCGACGGTTGAGATCGCGGCGACGCCTGTCGAGCAGTGGGCGCAGTCGGTGGCCCAGCAGCACGGCTATACGGATGCCGAGCACGTTGTCGACATCTTCGGGCGCTGCCCCGAATGCACGGCGCGCGCCCACGCGGCAACCGGCGACGGGAACCGTGCGCGCTGACGCGCCGGTCACCGATCGCGCGCGCACCGGGGGTACGACCCCGGGTGCGCGGGCAGCGGTCGGCGTCGGAATCGGCATCCTGTTCATCGCGATCCTTGTCGCGATCGACCTTCTATCCCCGTCGTTCTTCGCTTCGCCGCTGTCGACGCGCGCACAGGACGGACTGACCCTCGCGATCAGCGTCCTGATCGAGTCACTGCCGTTCGTGGTGCTCGGTGTGGTGCTGTCGATCGTCGTGCAGGTCTGGATTCCGCCGGGGGTTCTCGAGCGATGGATGCCGCGCACGCCGTGGCTGCGGCGGAGTGTCCTGTCGCTGCTGGGTATGTTCATCCCGGTCTGCGAGTGCGGGAACGTCCCCTTCGCCCGTGGCCTGCTGATGCGCGGGTTCACGGTTCCCGAGACGCTGACCTTCCTCATCGCGGCGCCGATCGTGAACCCCATCGTGATCATCACGACGCACCAGGCCTTCGGGTTCAGCGACGGCATCCTGGTCGCGCGCCTCGTCGGCGGATTCCTCATCGCGAACCTCCTCGGCTGGCTCTACAGCCGTCACCCAAGCCCCGACGCGCTCCTGACCGACCGGTTCCGTGAGACGTGCGAGCTCGTGACCCATGAACCCGGCGGCAAGGGACGCCGCAGCCTCGCTCAGCTGGTCGTCGAACTGCGTGCCGTCATGCCCGCGCTCATCATCGGATCGGCGATTGCCGGAGCCGTCCAGGTGCTCATCCCGCGGGACGTGCTGCTGGCGATCGGATCGAACCCGGCCCTGTCGATCGTCGCCATGATCGCGCTCGCGATGGTCGTCTCGATCTGCTCCAACGTCGACTCGTTCTTCGCCCTGTCGTTCGCATCGACCTTCACTCCGGGCTCGATCGTCGCCTTCCTCCTGGTCGGCCCGCTCGTCGACGTGAAGATGCTCGCGCTGCTGCGCACGACATTCACGACCCGAACCCTCGTCGGGATCGTCGTGGTCGTCGTTCTGTCTGCCTTCGCGATGGGGACGGTGGTGAACCTTCTTGCCTAGGATCGGGTCACTCGGAACACGCTGGCTCGGCGTCGGTCTCGCCGCAGCCCTTGCCGTCCTCACCATCGGGCTTGCGGTGACGGGCCGACTGTCGCTCTACATCAACCCTGAATCAGCGTGGTTCGCGGTCGGTATGTCGGTCATCGTGCTGGTCGGAGCTGTCGCATCCTTCGCGCTTCCGCTAGGCGCCGAAGACGACCACGGACACGATCACGGTGACACCGGTTCGGCCCATCACACGGATGCCGACCGCGGCCGCGCCGCGACGGAGGGGACCGAGCAGGGCAATGCGCTTGCCCACGCGCGGCATCCGGTCGCCCTGGCCGGCACGGTTGTCGCAGGAGTGATAGCCAGTGCCGTCGTGGTCGGCGCGCTCGCCCTGCCACCCTCGTCGCTGTCGCCGCAATTCGCCTCGACGAGCGCCTCGACCACGCCGGTGCTGTTCGGCGGCCGGGATGTCGTCACCCTGGCATCCACGGGCGATACGGCGACCTTCGGGGTGGGCGAGTGGGCGACGGTGTTCGCGACGGCGACAGACCCGGCATCCTTCGACGGCGACGCCGTCACTCTGACCGGTTTCGTCTCCCCGGGCGAGGCCGGGGCCGGCTTCCTGCTGTCGCGGTTCGTCATCACCCACTGCGTCATCGACGCGCAACTGGCCGCGGTGCCGATCGCGTGGGGCGGCACGGCAGCGCCCGAGGGCGAGTGGGCTACCGTGACGGGCACGGTGCGGTCGGACTCCGACGGGCGGCTGCACATCGCTGCCGACTCGGTCGAGACCGTACCCGAGCCCGAGGACCCGTATGAGTACTGACGCGGGCCGTCGCGGCGACGGCGCGGTCCCGTCGCGGCGGCAGCGGGCGGTACGACGGCGCCTGCGCGGGTTCATCCTCGGCTTTGTCGGGGTCGCTGCCGCCATCGGCCTCGTCGGCGCACTGGGGGCCGCAGCCACCGTGCTCATGGGGCCCCGCGTGACCACCGTTCAGGTCGACCCGTCAGCGGCGATCGCGGCATCCGGATCCCGGCTCATCGTGACGACCTCGCAGTCGCTCGCCGACGTCGATCCTGCCTCGGTGACCGTGACTCCAGCAACGCCGTTCGATATCGACACCTCGGGTCGCAGCATCGGGGTTCGCTTCACGGTGCCGCTGGATGCCGACACCGAGTACACCGTCGCGATCGACGGGGTGACGGGGGTGTCGGGTGGTCCGTCATCCACGATCACCGAGACGTTCACCACCCCGCCGAGCGAGGTGTTCCTGCTGCAGCGCGGGACCGTCGACGGCGACACCATCTTCCGCACCGACCTCACCGGCGAGGCAGCCGTCGCGGTGTTCGCTCACCCGCACATCGAGGACTATCGAGCGACCCGCGACCACCTCGTCGTGCTCGTCGACGAGGACGGCGAGAGCGCGCTCATCATGACCGACCTCGACGGGCAGAATCCGGTCGAGCTGACCCTGCCGGGCGCCGGATACATTGCTGACCTGCAGATCGCCGACCGAGGGGAGCGGATCGGGTACCTGTTCACCTCGGCGACGGTGGGGACAGGTAGCGGCGACGAATCGGCGCTGTACACGGCATCTCTTGACACACCGACTGCCGACCCCACGAAGGTCGTCGTCGCAGGGGCCGACGAGCGGGTCGCCCAGTGGTCGTTCGTGCCCGATACAGACAGCGTGCTGCTGGTTGCCTTCGACGGCACGCTGCTGCTGACGGCTCCCGACGGATCGGCCCCGACAGCTCTCGGGCTCGCGCTCGCGATCGATGGCATCGCCCCGGGTACCGCCCAGGCGATCGTCGAACGCGTCGACGGGCTCGTCGTGCTCGACCTGCTCACGGGCGAGGAGACACCGCTCGATGTCGGCGACGACCCGGCAGTGATCGGCAGCGTCATGCCGCTCCCGCGCGGCGGCACCCTGCGCACGACGTTCCCGATCGCCGATAGCGGACTGCCGACCGGTGCGACATCCGTCGTCCTCGTCGAAGACGCCGGGACGTCGACGGAGGTGTTCTCGGCACTCGATACTGACGCGGTTCTGCAGACGTGCATGTCGGCGAGCGGACAGTACGCGGCGATGCTCGTGGCGCCGAGCCTGGCATCCAACCCGTACGACACCTACCAGCTGCCCCTGCCCGCCACGGTAGAGACCCACATCGTCGAGCTTCCGCGGGGCGATGGTTCCCAAGCCCGCGAACTCGTCGCGCTGGCTGGCTCGTCGATTTCGTGGTGCCGCCAGTCGGTGTCGTGGCGGTGAAGAACCCCGACGGTCTGCGTCCGGCGACGCGCGCGGACCTTTCCGCCTTGCCGGTGGAGGTCGCGCCGACGTTGCTCGGTGCGCATCTGGTCGTCGAGGTCGGCGGGGAGCGCGTTGTTGCCCATCTCACCGAGGTCGAGGCCTACCACGGTGCTGGAACAGGGGAGGTTCCCGATCCCGGATCCCACGCTCGGTCGGGTCGCAGCACCCGGAACGCAACGATGTGGGGGGAGCCGGGTCACCTTTACGTGTACCTCAGTCACGGCATCCATTCGTGCGTCAACGTGGTGTGTGCACCGGCGGGCGTCGCCGGTGGTGTGCTGCTGCGGGCAGCCGAGATCGTCGAGGGTCAGGAGATCGCGATGCGGCGCCGGTTCGGCGCACGGGGACCGGGACCCGCGCGAGACCTCGCCCGCGGGCCCGGCCGCCTCGGCCAGGCTGTCGGGCTGCGTCATGCGGAGCACGACGGCATCGATGCCGTCGCGGGCACGGGTCGCTCCGGTGCCCGCGCACGGCTGTTCATGCGTGAGGAGCCACTGGCGCCCGTGGTGACCGGTCCGCGGGTCGGCGTTGCCGGAGTAGCGGGCACTGACGCCTATCCGTGGCGGTTCTGGATCCCGGGGGACCCCACGGTCTCGGCCTTCCGCTGGGGTCGAGGCGCGGCAGAGGCGGGCGGAGCCGTCGTGCTAGACTGACTCTTTGTCTGCGCGCACTCCAGCACGCAGTTCGTACCCTTCCCTCATCATCCGGCCGGAAACGGCCTGTCGAGTGCGGGGTGCAGACAAGGGATCTTGGGTGGCACCGTCCGGTGTCACGGTACAGAAGGAGACATCACCATGGCTGCAGTGTGCCAGGTGACTGGAGCGGTTCCCGGCTTCGGTCACAACATCTCGCACTCGCACCGCCGGACGAAGCGCCGCTTCGACCCGAACGTGCAGAAGAAGACCTACTACGTGCCCTCGCTCGGTCGTAAGGTCACCCTGAACGTGTCCGCCAAGGGCATCAAGGTGATCGACGCGCGCGGCATCGAGTCGGTTGTGAAGGACCTCATCGCGAAGGGTGTGAAGCTCTAATGGCGAAGAAGGCTCAGGACGTCCGTCCGATCATCAAGCTGCGCTCGACCGCCGGCACGGGGTACACCTACGTGACCCGCAAGAACCGCCGCAACAACCCTGACCGCATCGTGCTGAAGAAGTACGACCCGGTCATCCGCAAGCACGTCGAATTCCGAGAGGAGCGCTGATCCATGGCTAAGAAGAGCAAGATCGCGCGCAACCAGCAGCGCCAGGCGGTCGTGGACCGCTACGCCGCCAAGCGTCTCGAGCTCAAGAAGCAGCTCGTGGACCCGAACGCGACCGACGAGCAGCGTGAAGCCGCCCGCGTCGGCCTGCAGAAGCTTCCCCGCAACGCGTCGCCCGTGCGTCTGCGCAGCCGTGACGCGATCGACGGTCGCCCCCGCGGTGTGCTGACGAAGTTCGGCATCTCGCGTGTGCGCTTCCGCGACATGGCTCACCGTGGCGAGCTGCCCGGTGTGACCAAGTCGAGCTGGTAAGCCAGCCCGCGAGAAAGCACTGTCGAGCTGGTAAGCCAGCCGCGAACGCCAAGGCCCGGCATCCTCACGGATGCCGGGCCTTTCGCATCCTGCGCTCCTTCGCGAGACTGCAACGTGCCCGCGAGACCATGCCGCGGCGCACCCGTCTCGCGGGCACGTTGCAGTCTGGGGGAGAGGTGGTAGAAGTCACGGCAGTCACACGCGTCACTCCCGTGACGCGACACGCCGCGAATCGGATGCCTATGGCGGGGAAATCCGCGGAATTCCGGGGTTCGTGGGTATATTCGAGGTCGGTCGGCAAGAGACCAGCCGAGAGCCACCAGCTTTCGGTCCATGCACGAGGGCGGGGACTTCACCGCCTTGGAGGACAACCACAATGGCTGAAAAGTCCATCACCAAGACCGAGCTCGTCGCGAGCATCGCAAGCGCGACCGGTCAGAGCCAGGCCACCGTTTCGGGTGTCGTCGACGCGCTGTTCACCACTGTCGCCGAGGCCGTCGCCAAGGGCAGCAAGGTGTCGATCCCGGGCTGGGTCTCGTTCGAGCAGGTCGCCACCTCCGCTCGCACGGGCCGCAACCCGCAGACCGGTGAAGAGATCAAGATCCCCGCCGGCAAGCGCGTCAAGGTTTCGGCTGGCGCCAAGCTCAAGGCTGCCGCCAAGTAAGACCCTTCGTCTTCACCTCGAAAGGGGAGCGTCCGTCCGCGGATGCTCCCCTTTCGCGCGCGTAGGCTGAGGGGATGGATTCCCGCCTGCTGCGGGCGATCGGCCCGGCGACGCTCGTGACGGTCGCCGTCGTCGTGATGGTCGCCGCCCTTGCGTACGGCGGCGGCGCCGCTCCGCTGGTGATCGCCGATGCGGGTCCGGTCGTGCGCTGGGGTTTGCCGGCAGCGACGCTGGTCTTCAACCTCGCCGCAGCCGGGATGCTGGGATCGCTCATCCTGGCCCTGTTCGCCCTCAAGGCCGGCGACAAAGCCTTCAATACCGCCGTGGATGTGGCATCCGTCTCGGCGGCAGTGTTCACCGTTGCTGCCGGTGTCACCGGGTTCTTCACGTTCATCGACGCCTTCAATGCTCAGGTGGCGCTCGGCCCCGAGTTCGGTTCGCAGTTCGGAAGGTTCCTGACAGACACCGATCTCGGCCGTGCGTGGCTGATCACCACGATCTTCGGGGCGGTGCTGACGGTTCTCACGTTCGCGGTCCGCTCGTGGACGGGCACCTTCCTGGTCGCCATCCTCGCGATCGCCGCCCTCGTGCCGGTGGGCACGCAGGGTCACTCGGGTGAGGAAGCCAACCACAACGCTGCAGTCATGGCGACTGTGCTCCATATCGAGGGTGCGGCGCTCTGGCTCGGCGGTCTGATGCTGCTGATCGTCATCCGTCCGTTGCTGCCGACGGAGCGGATGACGACGGTGCTGCGCCGCTATTCGACGGTCGCGATTGTCGCCTTCGTCGTCGTTGCGGCATCCGGGTACGTGCGCGGTGTCATCGGCGTCGTGACGTGGGAAGCGATGCTCTCGCCGTACGGCGCGATCCTGACCGTCAAGATCGTCGCCCTCGTTGCGATGGGGCTGCTCGGCGCGTGGTATCGGCTTCGGCTGATCGATCGACTGCGCGAGAGCCGTGCGTCCCGGTTCTTCTGGTGGCTGATCCTCGTCGAGGTCGGCTTCATGGGCCTGGCCAGCGGCGCAGCTGTCGCGCTCGCGCGCACACCCCCACCGGTCGACACGTCGCTACCCGAACTGCGAACGCCGGCCGAGTTCCTCACGGGCGCGGCGCTCCCGCCCGAACTCACGCCGTGGCAGTGGGTGGCTGCGTGGGAGATCGACCTGCTGTGGGCATTGCTATGTGCCTTCGCGGCGTTCTTCTATCTCGCCGGCGTCTGGCGCCTTCGTGCGCGTGGCGATCGGTGGCCGCTGTACCGCACCGTGCTGTTCCTGTCGGGCCTGGCGATGCTCGCATGGATCACCAACGGTGCCCACAACGTGTACCAGGAGTACCTGTTCAGCGTGCACATGTTCGGACACATGGCGCTCACGATGGGAATCCCGCTGCTGCTGGTCGCCGGCGCTCCGGTGACCCTTGCGCTGCGGGCAGTTCGCAAGCGGGATGACGGCACACGCGGCGGCCGCGAGTGGATCCTGTGGGCCATCCACACGCCCTTCGCGAAGGTCGTCACCAATCCGTTCTTCGCCGCGGCGAACTTCGTTCTCTCGCTGTGGCTCTTTTACTACACCGACCTGTTCCGCTGGAGTCTGTACGACCACCTCGGGCATGAGTGGATGATCTTCCACTTCCTGATCACGGGTTACCTGTTCGTGCTGTCGCTGATCGGTATCGATCCGGTGCCCTACCGCCTGCCGTACCCGTTCCGCCTCCTCATCCTGATCGGCGTCATGGCGATGCACGCCTTCTTCGGCATCGCGATCATGATGAACAGCGGCCTCATGGTGGCCGAGTGGTTCGGCGCCATGGGCCGCACGTGGGGGGCGACGCCGCTCGAAGACCAGTACATCGGCGGGGGGATCGCTTGGTCGATCGGGGAGATCCCGACCCTCATCCTGGCGATCACGGTCGCCATCCAGTGGAGCCGCAGCGACGAGCGTGCGCAACGGCGCGAGGATCGTCAGGCCGATCGCACAGCGGATGCCGAACTTGAGGAGTACAACGCACGGCTTGCTCAGCTCGCCGAGCGGGACGCACGCGTCGGCCGCTGAGCGCGCGGCCCCCCTCACCCGAGCAGGATCGATGCCGTGCCGTCGGGAAGGATGTCGATGGTGCCCGTGACAACGAACGGGACGTCGACGCTCACATCGCTCACGCTGCCGTCGAACAGCGACCGCACGCGAAGCTCGATGTGTGCCATCGCAGCTGATTCGGCGATACGCCACCCGGCGCCGTCGGCGACGAGCGAGACCGTCGGATCCTGCACGATCGACCACGTCGGCAGGGTCACGATGCGGTCGGTGAGATCGAACCCGAACGGGCAGGCGGTGGGCTGCAGGACCTCTTGCTGCGTGCACTCGTCGAGGAAGGCATCCACCTTCTCTTGCACGAGCGCGACGAACTCGTCGGATGCCGTTGCTGTCACAGTGACCGGGACACTGGTGAACGGGACGTCCGAGAGCATTGCCACGCCCGACGAGGTGGCCGTGGGAGTATCCACGGTCACCGAGTAGATGCCGGGCGAGAACACCAGCAGGGGGATCGGCGCGGACAGATCGGCGGCGGCTCCGTCCGGTGAGACCTGCCGTTTGTCCACGCTGAAGCCGTTCACCGCGAACTGCGACGATCCGTTCACGGTGAGATCCATCACCGCGATCGGGCTCTGCGCGAACTCCCACCGAGGGAAGATCCCGACCATGCCGTCCTGCGCCACGGAGAACGTCGTGGATGCCTCGTGGCCGCCCGCGGAGTACGCGAGGGTCACCGCGATGGTGTCGCCGTTGTTCGTCTCCGAGACGACGCGGATGTCGCTGAGATCGCCGAGTGCGCTCGAGCGCAGGAAGTCCTCCGAAGCGTCCGCGGGGAGGCCGGCAGCCTCCAGATCGGCAGACGAGACCGCGACCCCGGGCACGGCGAGCGCCTGTGTGGCGTTGCCGTCAGCGAGCAGGTTTGCGTAGCGGACCACAAACGCCGACGGGCCGTAGAACTGGGTGTAGAGCGTGGCGCCCGCCGCGATGAACGCCGCGATCAGGAGGGCGCCGACAGCCGAGAGAAGAACGAGGTCGCCGGCAACGGAGCGACGCGCATCCCCGCGGCTGCGACGCGACGCGCGCGGCGCAGAGTCCGTCGCGCGTGGCGACTCGGGCGCGGTGGCAGCACTGCCTGACGCCTTCTCCCCCGTGGTGCTCACGGCACCAGTCTAGAAACGACCCGCTGTGAGGACGCCCTGCCGCGGCGTGCGCTGGGTAGCATGGCCCGGTGCAGGCGCCCGAACTCTCCGCAGAGCAAGAGGCGCTGTTCCGGCTCATCGAGGACACCCGCGACCATGTCTTCGTCACCGGTCGCGCCGGAACCGGCAAGTCCACGCTCCTGCAGCACCTGTCTTACCGGACGAGCAAACAGATCGCCGTCTGCGCGCCCACTGGTGTCGCTGCGCTCAACGTCGAAGGCCAGACGATTCACTCCCTGCTGCGCCTGCCGATCGGCCTGATCGCGGATGCCGACCTCGAGCATCCTGATGCCACCCGCAAGCTGCTGAACGCGATCGACACCCTCGTGATCGATGAGATCTCGATGGTCAACGCCGACGTGATGGATGCCATCGACCGCTCCCTGCGACAGGCTCGCGGCCGTCGCGCCGAGCCGTTCGGCGGGGTGCAGATCGTCATGTTCGGCGACCCGTACCAGCTCGCGCCGGTGCCGCCGCGTCACGGTGATGAGCAGCGATACATCCGCGATCACTACCGGTCGTTCTGGTTCTTTGACGCGCGAGTGTGGGCCGGGTCGGATGCCGCGCTTCCCGGATCGGACGGGTCGTCGCTCCTGGATCTTGGCCGGTACGGCGCGTCCCTCCAGATCCGCGAGCTCGCCGAGATCCACCGGCAATCCGATCCGGAGTTTCGCCGGATGCTGGGAGCCGTCCGTCACGGCAGGGTTACTGCCGACATCGCGCAGGTGCTCAACGACACCGGCGCTCGCACCCCGCCGGTGGGCGGGGCTGATGAGCCCCCGATCATCACCCTCGCCACACGCAACGACATCGTCACCCGCATCAACCGCGCCCACCTCGATGCGCTGCCGGGCGCAACTCAGACGGCGCACGCCGAGATCAGCGGCGACTTCGGTCGCGGGGATGCCGCCTATCCCGCCGACGCGGAACTTCAGCTCAAGGTCGGTGCGCAGGTCATGTTCCTGCGTAACGACGTCTCGACATTCGGCCAGCCGCCGCGGTGGGTCAACGGCACCATTGGAACCGTGACGCGTATCGCGGGCGGCACGGTGCGCGTTGAGGTCGACGGTGAGCAGATGGATGTCGAGCCCGCTGTCTGGGAGAGGTTCCGGTACGCGTACAACGCGTCGACGCGGTCGATTTCGCGCGAGATCGTGGCGGAGTTCACCCAGTTCCCGCTGCGCCTGGCATGGGCGGTAACGATCCATAAGTCGCAGGGAAAGACGTACGACCGCGCCATCATCGACCTGGGTTCGGGGGCCTTCGCGCCGGGTCAGACCTATGTGGCGCTGAGCCGCCTGACCTCGCTCGAGGGCCTCTACCTGACGCGGCCGTTGCGGCCTCGCGACATCCAGGTAGACCCCGACGTGCAGCGATTCATGGCCGCTGTCCGGGCCCGCGCCTGAGGAACTCTCAGGCGATCTCGGCGATGCGGCCCGAGGCCTTGGCTGAGGCAAGGTCGACGAAGACGTCGGTGTTGAACTGGTAGGCGCGCAGCACCTCGTCAATGACGCGTTCCTGTTCATCAGCGTCCCAGGGGGCGGCATCCAGTTGCTCGCGGTACACATCCTTGAAGGCCCGAGGGTCGGCGATGTCGTCGAACACGTAGAACCCGATCCCGTTGGTCTCGAAGCCGAACTGCCGTGCCATGAGCTTGCCGATGAACTGCCCGCCCGAGAGGTCGCCGAGGTAGCGCGTGTAGTGGTGGGCGACGAACCCGCCGGCCCAGATCGATCCGACCTCGTTGATCCGGTCGACGTAGCGCTGAGTGCTCGGGAGTGGGGCGATCCGCTCGCGCCAGTCCGGTCCGATGAGGAACTCGAGATCGGCTTCCAGTGCGGGGATGCGAGTGAGCTTGTCGCTGATGAAGGGGGCCGCAACGGGGTCGTTGCGCATCACGTCGGCGGCGCGCTCGATCGCGTCGTACATGAACCAGTGCTGGGCGACAAGCGCGATGTAGTCCTCGCGCGTGCCCTCGCCCTTCATGAGATCGCTCATGAAGCCGGCGTGTTCACTGCCCGAGTGGGCATTGCTCGAGCGCTCGCGCAGGGCAGTCGAGAACGGGGTCACGGGTGTCATGGGCACCAGTGTACCTTCAGGTAAGCCGAACCTTACAAGACCAAAGTCCGGAGACTGAGCGAGCGGCGTTCCTCACTCGTGCGGACGGGGCTCGATCCCGAGTCGCTCGCACGCCGCGTCATAGAGCTTCACGATCTCGGCTCGGATCTGCGGCCGCTCGGTGATGCTGCCGCCGGGCCACGGAACTGCAACAGTCACTGTCGTACCGTCGCCGAGCTCGGCATCCCACACCCCGCCGTCCCCATCGAGATCGGACATGATCGCGCTTACGGCATCCGTCTGTCCGAACGCCCGCACGATCAGGAGATTGTCGCCGCCGTGGTCGCCGTTCATATGGGCGAGCACGCCGGTGCGGATGCTGTCGTCGAAGCGATACGTCATGGTCACAGCGTAGGGGCCGTGACCTTCGCGTGATGTTGATGTGTTTGAATGCTGAATGCACGAACAACGGGGGTTGGGTATGGGTGCGACGATCCTCAGGCGGCGGTGGAGCGCCCTCGGGATCGCGACGGTTGCCCTCGCGGCCACCCTCGTTGGCTGCGCTCCCACCCAAACCATCGAGATCGATGTGCCGGCCCAGGTCGAGGGTGACTTCCCCGCCGAAACCCAGTCGCAACTGGATGCCGCGCTGGCTGAAGCGATGGCCGCGACCGGGTGAGTCCCATAGCGTGGTGTCACTCTCCCGAGGGGTTCTCGTCGTCGTAGACGGTGATGGGCCATCGTGGGAGCCCAACTGTTTCCGCCAAGAGACAAGAGAGTGATCCCACGATGACCCAGAACCAGTCTGCCCTGACGACCCTGATCGGCGAAGTCCTCGCCGATCCCGACCTGGCCCACTCGGACGTGTTCCGCCGGATGCTGCAAGCCGGCCTTCAGGACCTGATCAACGCCGAAGCCACCGCCCGGATCGGCGCCGCCCCGCACGAGCGGTCCCCGGAGCGCACCACCCGCCGCAACGGCACCCGCCCGAAGACCCTCGCTACCCCCGCCGGGGAGGTCGACCTTCAGATCCCGAAGCTGCGGGAAGGATCGTTCTACCCGTCGCTGCTGCACCCGCGCCGCCGGGTCGACAAGGCCCTCTACGGCGTGATCTGCCAGGCCTGGATCGACGGGGTGAGCACCCGGAAGGTCGACCACCTGGTCCGGGCCCTGGGCAACGACACCGGCATCAGCCGGTCGACGGTGTCGCGGATCTGCGCCGAGATCGACGAGACCGTGCACGAGTTCCTCGGGCGCAGGATCGATCACACCTGGTTCCCGTACCTGTTCCTCGACGCCACCTACCTCGACGTCCGCATCCGCGGCCGTGTCGTCTCGCAGGCACTCGTCGTCGCGACCGGCGTCAGCGGGGAAGGACGCCGAGAGATCCTCGGAATGGCGCTCGGGGACGCGGAGACCACCGACTTCTGGACCGGGTTCCTCCGTGGCCTGCGGGACCGCGGGTTGACGGTCGCCACCGAAACCGACCCGCTCGGGGTGACCCTCGTCACCAGCGACGCGCACGCCGGGCTGAAGGCCGCGGTCAAGGCGATCCTGCCCGGCGCCGGCTGGCAACGCTGCCGGGTCCACTTCGCACGCAACGTCACCCAGAAGCTCGGCTCGGCCCGCTCGAAGCCGGTCAACGCGCTGATCTCCACGATCTTCGCGCAGACCACCCCCGAGGCCGTCCTCGCCCAATACCGGGGCGTCACCGAATCACTGCGATCCTCGTTCCCCGAGGTCGCCGCGATGCTCGAGGACGCCGAGGCCGACCTCACCGGGTTCGCGCCACTGCCCCGCGAGCACTGGCAAAAGGTCTGGTCCAACAACCCGATCGAACGCCTGAACCGCGAGATCAAACGCCGCGCCGACGTCGTCCAGATCTTCCCCGACCGCGACTCCGTAACCCGCCTCATCGGCGCCGTCCTCCAAGAACAGCACGAGGAATGGACCTACGGCGAACGCCGCTACTTCTCCGACATCTCCATGCGCAAACTCGTCCACACACTGAACGAGCACACCGAACCCGCCCGCCCCAACCTGCACCTCACCGCCTGACCATTCCACCACCAACAGGAAACAACGGAGTGACACCACGCCACGGGACTTGACCCCGCGACCGGTTCCTCGGGTGCCATTGTGGGCGTCTGGGCGCCGTGGAGCGGTTCCTGGGTCGCCGGTGTGGGAACGCAGTCTCCGACCAACTCGCAGGCCGTCACCTCCGACATGGAGTTTCGTGCAGCCCGCGTGACGCGGGCGATGACATGCGACGTCCTCTACGCGCTTGTCGACCGCGAGGTCGTCGCCCTGGATGACAAGGTTTCGGAGTACGTGGGGGGCGCCTCGGGACTCGAAGACGTCACCCTGGGCCAGCTCTGCGACAGTACGTCAGGCATCGGAGCATCGGCGCCGTCGCTCTGGAATGACTGGCTCAAGACCCCGAACCGCCAGTGGCCTCCGCTCGAGCTGGCGGCCTATGGCATGGGACGGGAGCGCACCACAACGCCCGGCTCCTCCTTCGTCGACTCGGATGCCGGATACTTCCTGCTCGGCGTCGCACTCGAAACCGCAACCACGACATCTCTGCCCGAGTTGTTCGAGCAGTACGTGACCGACCCCCTCAGCCTTGATTCCACGTGGCTGCCGGACTCCGCCCCGGCGACGCCGGCCGGTGATACCGATGCTCCGTCGCTGCAGGGCAACAACTCGCTGCCGGGTGAGGACGGGCAGCTACTGTGCACTGATCCTCTTGAGATCACGGAGCTCTCGGCGAGCATCGGCTTCGCCGACTCGGGAGCTGTCTCGACGATCGCCGATCTCGGCCGTTACGCGCAGGCGCTTGCCACCGGCGCCCTGCTCGGGGATGAGCAGACGCGGTTCGACAGTCCTCGCGAGGCGTACCCCGGCGCGCCGACCTGGTACACCTACGACGGCGGAGCATTCGCCGCCGGAGGACTGATCGGACAGCACGGCGCTATTCCCGGCTACCTCACGGCTGCCTACGCCGATCCCGATACCGGGCTGACTGTCGCCGTCGTCTTGAACAACTCCGCGGCCCCCGCGGGGATTGCAGCAAATCTCGCCTGGGAGCTTGCCGCGATCGCGTCCAAGGCTCCGGCCGCCGCCGGCGAGACAGCGCCCGCGGCGGGCCTGCCGTGGACCGCCGAACAGCAGGCCGAAGCCATCCGCGGCGCGGCGGTCTGTCCGCTGCCTCAGCCGTGAGCCCGGACCCAGGGTGAGCGCTCCCCGCGCGGCAGCCTTGTCTTCGCCGCCGTTCGCGGTCGGGATGGTTGTCACGGGTCTGGTGTGTCAAGAGCTCGGCGCGTCCCTTGCCGTTCTGCTCTTCCCCGCCTTGGGGCCTCTCGGAATCGTGTTCCTGCGCCTGGGCTTCTCGGCCGTCATCCTGATGGTCATCGCCCGGCCGCGCCTTCGCGGTCACACCCCGACCGCCTGGCGCTCGGTCATCGGGTTCGGTCTGGTGCTCGCCCTGATGAACGGGCTGTTCTATCTCGCGCTCGCGCGGCTGCCGCTCGGTGTCACCGTGACGATCGAGGTACTCGGACCGCTCGTGCTCTCGGTGATCGCCGCGCGTCGTGCCAGCGCCTGGTTGTGGGCAGGACTGGCGCTGGTCGGGGTCATCGCGCTGGCCGGGGGCGGGTGGGACCGACTGGACCCGATCGGCGTCCTGTTCGCTCTCGGGGCGGCTTCCAGCTGGGCGCTTTACATCCTCGCCTCCGCGCGCGTCGGGCGTGAGTTCCCACGCCTGGACGGACTTGCGCTTGCCATGGTGGTGGGCGCACTCGCAGCGCTGCCCTGGGGACTGATCGCAGCAGGCGGCGCGCTCGTGCGCATCGACCTTCTCGCACTGGGCGCGGCAGTCGCGGTGCTCTCCTCGACGATCCCGTACGCGCTCGAGCTGTTGGCGTTGCGGCGGTTGGCGGCATCCGCGTTCGCGATCCTGATGAGCCTTGCCCCCGCGACAGCCACCCTCGCCGGCTGGCTGCTGCTCGGACAGGGGATGACGTGGCTCGAGATCGTCGGGATCGCGCTGGTCATCGCCGCGAGCATCGGTGCCGTTCGGGCCGCATCAGCTCGAGCAGCGGCTGACCCGCGCGGAGCGGAAGCATCTCCCGCGGAGCCCCTCCCGTAGGTCTGTGCTGCGCCTCCCGGCTAGGGCGTGGCCGTGCCGCCGAGGATCGTCGAAACCAGGTGCTCGGTGAGGCTATCGGCCCCGTCGAAGAGCACCCGGGTGCGGACGCCGTCGTGATCCCGGGGGCCGAGGCGTTGTCCCCTCATGTCGACCACGGTCGAGCCCCGCGAGGGACCGTCTGTTGTATCGATGACGACGGGAACACGCAGGCTTCGTCCGATGCCCGGCGCCCCCGCCGCGGTCATCGCCGCCAGCGGGTCGTGCAGGGGGCTGAGCCGCTCGCCGAACTGCGGCACGTAGAAGTCGAGGTAGTGGTCGAGGATGTCGCCGACCGCGCGTGCGAACGGATCGGTTGAGGCGAGCAGGCGGCCCCGGTCGCCATCGGTGAGGACATGGTTCATGGTCACATCCAGTGGCACGAACGTCACGTCCCAGTCGGCCCGGGTGAGAACATCAGCAGCCTCGGGGTCGTTGAAGATATTCGCCTCTGCGACGGGAGTGATGTTGCCGGGGGCGAGGGCTGCGCCACCCATCGTCGTGACAGCGGCGATCCGCGACGGCAGCGTCGGGTCGCGCTCAAGCGCTATCGCAATATTCGTCACGGGCCCGATGGTCAGGAGGTGGAGCGAGCCGGCGTAGGCATGAGACAGCTCGAGCAGCAGATCAGCCGCGTCGCGCGGGTCGGGTGAGGTGCCCGAATCGGGGAGGATGACACCGCCGATGCCATTGTCGCCGTGCACGTGTGGCGCGCCGCCGCCGTAGACGTGGGTGAGGTGGTCGTGCGCGCCGATTGCCACGGGGATGTCAGGGAAGCCCGCCAGCGCCAACAGATCGAGGGTGTTGCGGGCAGCTTGCGCGGCATCCGTGTTGCCACTGACCGTGCCGACCCCGACGAGATCCACGAGGGGCGAGCGCAGCAGGTAGGCCAGGGCGACGGTGTCGTCGATACCGGTGTCGCAGTCGAGGTACAGCGGAAGAGGCGCAGTCATGTCGCTCCCGGGGTGATGAGATGAGCGGACGGCGCTGTCCGGGGCGCGTCGCGCACCCCTTCGGTTATATCGCGCGGCCAGCCCTCAGTCGTACCGGGGGCCACGGTGCGTGATGGAATGTCGACATGACATCCCGAGGTCTGGGACCGCTCTGCGTGGTCGGAAGTATCAACGTCGACATTTCGGTCACGGTGGGTGAACTTCCGATTCCGGGTGAGACCGTGCGTGGACGTGGACCGATCCGCGGTGCCGGCGGTAAGGGCGCGAATCAGGCGGCTGCTGCCGCTCGGCTCGGTGCGGCAGTTCGGATGCTCGGCGCGGTCGGAGACGACGCTGATGGCCGGGCCATGGTCGAGACCCTTCGCCGTGCCGGTGTCGACACATCCGGCATCCGTGTCGTCGCGGAGCCGACGGGAACGGCGCTGATCACGGTCGATGCGGCGGGCGAGAACACGATCGTCGTGTGCGCGGGAGCGAACGACGCGGTCGAGGGGGCAGGGCCGTTCGCGCCCGATGAGGCAGTGCTCGCGCAGTTGGAGATCCCCCCGCACGCGATCGAGACTCTCGCGGCATCCGTGCCCGGGTTCTTCGCGCTCAACGCCGCCCCTGCCCGCGACGTGCCCGCCTCGGTGCTGCGCCGCGCCGACCTCGTGATCGTCAACGACGCGGAGTTCGCCGCGCTCCCGGCAGTTTCAGCAGCGCGCCTGGTCGTCGTCACCCACGGAGCTCGCGGAGCATCGCTGTGGCGCGAAGGTGACCGGGTGCTGACTGCTCCGTCACCCGTGGTCGAGGCCGTGAGCGCCGTCGGTGCCGGGGATGCCTTCAGCGCCGCGATCACGCTCGCCATCCACGCCGGCTGGCCCGATGAGGTCGCGCTGGCCGCGGCATGTGCAGTGGGCGCCGACGCGGTGACCCACGTCGGCGCCCAGCCGCCCCTCCGCTCTCTCGCTGAATACCGGTAGCGCTCAGCCGGTGATGTCGCGGGAGCGCAGTGCGAGAGCTGCCGCGCCCGTGAACACGATCGCGACACCCCAGACCGCTGCGGTGCCCCAGGCGAATCCCGACTCGAGCGGCGCGTCGCTGTACGCCCACGCATAGGGTGAGAGCCGTTCAACCCACGCGAGATCCTCGGACTGGTTGGCGACAGCCTGCAGCGCGTACCCGTAGACCGCGATCCCCGCACCCGCCGCGACCCCGGCGATCCGGCGACCGGTGATGGCGCCGGCAAGCAGTGCGGCAGCGGCCGACAGTGCGCCCAGTCCCGCGAGGGCTGCAATCGCTGCGATGATTCCGGATGCCTCCAGCCCGAGTTCCGAAAGTACGTTGAGGATGCCGACCACCACGCCGATGACGATGCCGAACACGACGAGCTTCAGAAGGATCGCCAGGGCGTTCTCGAGGACGTAGGAGACACGGCCGATCCCGTGTGCCAGGTCGAGTTCGAGGCGGCCATTCTCTTCGGCGCCGCCGATCGCACTCGCACCCCACGCGGTGGTCGCGATCACGATCAGCGCGAAACCGATCAGGCCGAAGAACGTTGCTTGCGCATATCCCGAGCCGGTGCCGATCTGGTCGTAGCCGAGCGCGTCGACAAGCTCTGGCGGCAGCGCCGCGATGATCTCTTCGAGCGAGCCGTTGCTGCCGAACGACGGAAACAGCGGAAGGTAGAGCGCGAGGGCGGCGGTGAGACCCAGTGTCCACGCGAGCAGCCCGCGCCAGGAGTCGCGCAGGTTCCGAGCTGCGATGGGAAGCAGGCGGCCCATCTCACTCGCCTCCCATCGCTGTGGGGGTATCGGTGCTCGCGGACCCGTAGAGGCGCAGCACCGACTCCTCGAGGTCGGGCTCCTCGATCAGTAGCTCGGCGACGTGGAAGCTGGCCAGGGCTTTCACGAGCGGGTCGATCTCGCCCTCGATCGTGGCGTGCGCGATCAACCGGTCATCCTGCGCACGGATCTCGGGAGGCGTGCTCGTCGACAGGGGTGCGAGTGCGTCGCGGACCGCGCCGGGGTCGGCATCCGTCAGCACGGCACGGATGCGACGCACGGCGCCGAGCCGCAGCTCGTCCACAGCTCCCGCCGCGACGATCCGGCCCTGGCTGAGCACCGCGACCTCGTCGGCTGCCTGTTGGATCTCACTGAGCACATGGGAGCTCAGCAGAACCGTCTGGCCGTTCTGCCGCGCCTCGTGCACGAGCCCGAGGAACTCGCGCTGCATCAGAGGATCGAGTCCGCTCGTGGGCTCGTCGAGGATGAGCAGCGGCGGTTCGTGCATGAAGGCCTGGATGAGCCCGAGCTTCTGCTTGTTGCCCTTCGACAGGGTGCGGACGGGGCGGGAGAGGTCGCACGAGAGACGCTCGGCCAGCTGGTCGATGCGCCCGGGACGGATTGGTGCCGACACGCTCGCATAGAAATCGAGGAGGCGTCGACCCGTGGCGCGTCCCTCCATCCGCAGCTCGCCGGGGACGTAACCGATGCGTCGCCGGAGGGCTGGCCCGCCGGTTCGTGGATCCGTTCCCAGAACGTGCGCGGTGCCGCTGGTCGGGCGGATGATGTCGACCAGCATCCGGAGGGTCGTGGTCTTTCCTGCCCCGTTGGGGCCGATCAGGCTGAACACCGTGCCGGGCGCGACCGAGAGGGTCAGGCCATGGAGGGCGGTGCGCCGCCCGTACTGCTTGCGCAGGTCGTTGAGTTCAATGGCAGGGGGTCATCCCCTGCTCCTTTCGTCGCTGGTGTGTGATGGATGCCGAGGGTTAGTCGGCCAGCGGCGGGTCGGGATCCTGGTGCGGGTCGTTCTCGCCCTTGCCCGAGTGCGGGCCGAGGGGTCGCGTGAGTGCATCCCGCGCGGCGGTGAGCAGGCTGTCGTCGGCGTAGAGACCGAGGGTGTAGAACTCGAGCAGCGGCAGAGTGAGCCGGCGAAGCAGCGCCTCGGTCAGCCCATCCTCACCGAGGCTCCGGGCGAGCTGGCGGCGCAGCAGCACCGGCGCGAGGCCGTACAGCGTCACCGCGGTGACTGTGACGTCCATGTCGGACTGCAGGCGCAGCATCCCGGCCGCGGCCTGCTGCTCGAGCAGGGCGCGCGTTGCAGCAGCCAGGGAGTCGAAGAGGTCGTCGGCGGCCGACGTGTCGGATGTCAGCATCCGGGACATGTAGTCAAGAAGTGGCTCGTAGCGCTGGCGGTCGGCGAGGGCCTCGCGCATCATCGCTGAGGCGCCGCCACCCGCGAGTCGGCCCTTGTCGGTGACCAGCGCCTGGACGACGTAGGCGTCGCACTCTTCGCGCAGTCCGTCTTTGGATCCGAAGTGGTGCACGATCAGCGCTGCGCTCACGCCGGCGCGCTGCGCGATATCCCGCAGGCTGGCCGCGTCGAAGCCGCGCTCTGCGAAGGCCGCGATTGCCGCATCGCGGATCCGATCACGGGTCGAAGCGTCGGGGGCTGAACGCATGTTCAACACATTAAACACTTGTTCAGTGTGACGTCAAGGGCTAGCGGCTCTGTAGGGCTCGGGATGGGGAATCCCGACTGTCGGCGCGAACTATGGACGGTCGGGCCGGATCTTGCAACCCCCTGGGACATGGCAAAGAGACCAGCTACCGTCAAGCCTTGCGACATCACGCCGCGCTCTGCAGATGGAAGGAGACCCCATGGGATTCATGGAAGATGCGAAGAAGAACATCGCTGAGGCTGCGGAGAACACCGCCGACGCCATCAAGGACGGCGTCGACCGCGCCAAGGACAAGGCCGAAGAGATGTCTGCCGAAGCCGACGTGAAGAAGGCAGAGGCTGAACGCGACGCCGTCAAGGCGCGCAACGACGTCAAGGAAGCAACCCGCGACTGACGTCCCCTGAACCCGAAGGCCCGCGCAGAGTACTGCGTGGGCCTTCGATGTTGTCGGGAGCGGTTCGTCGAGTTCCTGGGTCGGGTCATTCAGCTTCGGTCGGATGCCTGCTCCGGCACCATCCGACCCAAGCCGCTCTATCCGACGCAATGTGCCTAGAGGTCGCTGAAATCGTGGTCTCGTCCGGATGCGTGAGCGAGCTGGTGCCAGGAATCGAACGCGGCTCCAGGCCAAGTTGCTCGAACGTGCCTCGCCATCCTCGTCGTAGACACTGAGAGGCTCGAGCGCGTCAACGGTGTCCCGACTGGGAGTGCGCCACCGGAGCGACGTACGCATGAGACCAACGCAATTGCCCAGCTAGAGGGCATTGCAGGGGCTGACGGGAATCGTCCCCACCGCCACTCCACACGCCGCTGCGCGGCGCGCGGAGCCTCCGGCGGCGGGGGCCCACCCGCCGGCGTGTCGGTTCCTACGGCACCCACACGAATGCCCTCCCGCACCACCTGCGGTGGCACGTGAGGGCATTGGAGGGGCTGACGGGAATCGAACCCGCGCTGTCTGCTTGGGAAGCAGAAGTTCTGCCATTGAACTACAGCCCCATGCGCCGAAGCGCCCCGCCAGCATATCAAGTGGCGCGCAGGGGGTCGTAGGCTGGGCTCGTGCTGCTCTCGGACCGCGACATCCGCCACGAAGTCACTGCCGGTCGGGTCGCGCTCGATCCCTGGGATGCCGAGATGGTGCAGCCCTCCAGTGTCGACGTGAGACTCGATCGCTACTTCCGGCTGTTCGACAACCACAAGTATCCGTTTATTGACCCCGCCGTCGACCAGCCTGACCTCACGCGGCTCATCGAAGTGGCACCCGACGAGCCCTTCATCTTGCATCCGGGCGAGTTCGCGCTGGGTTCGACGTTTGAGCAGGTCACACTCCCCGACGACATCGCCGCACGGCTCGAAGGCAAGTCCTCGCTCGGGCGGCTCGGGCTGCTTACGCACTCCACCGCGGGGTTCATCGATCCCGGCTTCTCGGGTCACGTCACGCTTGAGCTCTCGAACGTCGCGACTCTCCCAATAACGCTGTGGCCCGGCATGAAGATCGGTCAGCTGTGCTTCTTCCGGCTGTCGTCTCCTGCCGAGAACCCGTACGGCTCCGGGCCCTACGGCAACAGGTACCAGGGGCAGCGCGGACCGACGGCATCCCGTTCGCACCAGAACTTCCATCGCACGGACGTCGGGACCAGCGCTGCCGGGTCGACCGGCGCCTAGCCGTCCGACCCTTGGCCTCGGACAGAACAGTCGCGCCGTGTTGCGGGTTGAGCTGAGCCGAACCCGCAACATGACGCGACCGAAGTGGGTGCGTGAGGCAGGTCGCCTCAGCTCGCGGCGGACTCGCGACCGCGGGCGAAGCCGGCGTCGAAGCCCCGCTCGTAGGCGCGCTCGCCGTGTCGGTGCTTGCCGTGACGGTGCTTGCCGTGACGGTGACCGTGTCGGTGGGAGCCGTGGTCACGACCGTCGTCGCAGTGGCGCGCATCGTCGTCGGCCTCGAATGCTGGACCGAACCCGGGACGGAAACCGGGGCCGAATCCGCGACCGAATCCGGGGCGGAATCCGGGTCCGAAGGGGTGGCCGTGGCGGCCGCCGCCGAATCGGCCGAAGCCGGGGCCCCGGTCCGGGTCGTGCTCCTGTTCCCCGCCGAGTTTGCGGGCCATCGCCTGGAGTGAAGCGATGGTCGTGGCGTAGTCTTCGGGTGAGACCGCGCTTGACACGCGCTCACGGATGCCGGACACAGCCTCGGCGAGGCGGGCCTTCATCTCGCGGCCGGCGTCGGTCAGCGTCCAGTCGCCGGATCCGTTCTGCTCGATCCAGCCGCGGTCCTCGAGGCGACGCATCCGCTTACCTCGAGGTGCTCGGGCCCAGGCGTGGGTGCCGTCGATGATGTTGAGCAGCATCCAGTCTCGGCGGTCCGCGCCGGACTCGGCGAGGCGGGTGTCGAACTCTCGGCTGATCAGGGCGTCGACCAGGCGCAGCCAGTAGCCGAGCGGACGGTCGCTCCCAGCGGGAGCTTCTCCGTGGTGTTCTTCGTGGGTGTTCATGGTGAATCCTCTCTGGCGGGCCAAGCCCGCGTCGGTTCCGGTGGGCGCTGCCGCCGCCTCCTCGGAAATGCATGTGATGATGCATGTAGTTGTATGGTGACATGTAATCAGAGTCCATGTCAACTCGCATGTAAATTGGAAGGATGCCGAGCTCGCCGTCCGACCCCATCGATCAGATCGCGGCAGCACTCGTTCGCCTACGAGGGCGGCGCGGCCCCGGGCGATGGATGCGCCACGTACCCTCCGACTCGGACGATCACGGGTCCGACGAAGAGAGTGGCCACCGCAGGCGCGGGCATCACCGAGGCGGCCCGGGCTTCGGGCCGGGCGGCGGCTGGGGTCCGTGGGCGGGACCGATGGGTCCGAGGGAACAGCGGGGAGATGCCCGCATCTCGGGTCCGGCACGGATGCGGGTGCTCGAAGTGCTTGCATCCAGCGACCATCCGCTAACCGTGAGCGAGCTCGGCGAAGCCATCGGCGTCGATCAGCCTCGCGCATCACGCCTCGTACAGCAGGGGGTCGAGTTCGGACTCGTGCGTCGCGAGGCCGACCCCGACGACGCCCGCCGAACCCGGATCGTCCTCACCGACAAGGGCGAGGCCTTCGTTCGCGGCTTTCGCGATCAGCGCCGCGATGCGATCACGGCGGCGCTGGCCTCCTTCACGGATGCCGAACGCGCCGACCTCGCGCGTCTGCTGACCAAGCTCGCCGACGCCTGGCCCAGCTGACCCGCCCCGCTGCATCCCGTAGGTAGGAGTATTCACCCAGGTAGGGCGGATGCCGCCCGTAACGTCCGACCTTCGTGAGTTCGCCTACCGCCGCGATGACCGTTCGAGCGCCTAGCGGCTGATCTCTTCTCGGGGCGCGGGCGCCTTCACAAAGAAGAGGAGCACGAACCCTGCGGCAAGGACGAGCGCGATCCCGAGGATGCCGTACACGGTCTGGTTTCCCGCGATCGCGATGAAGGCACCCCAGAGCAGGGGAGCCATCCAGCTCGCAGCGCGACCGGTTGTCGCGTACAGGCCGAAGATCTCCCCCTCCTGTCCTTGTGGTGTCACCCGAGCGAGGAAAGATCGCGACGCGGCCTGGGCAGGCCCGACAAGGCTCGCGAGAACAAGCCCCGCGATCCAGAACAGGAGTTGACCGGACGAAGCGAAGACGAACACGGCGAGGCAGCAGGCGACGATGCCGCCGATCGCGGTAAGGATAACGCCCTTGGGTCCGAACCGGTCGTCCAGCCGCCCGGCGAGGATTGTGGAGATACCCGCGACAAGGTTTAGCGCAACGCCGAAGATGACGAGGTCCTGGAAACCGAAACCGAAGACGCGCGCGGCGATCACCGATCCGAAGGTGAACACGGCTGCCAGACCGTCGCGGTACACGGCCGATGCCAGCAGGAACCAGAAAGTCGGCCGATGGTTTCGCCAGAGGCGCGCGATCGATCGAAACAACTCGACGTACCCTGCGAAGAACCCGACGCGCTTGGTCTCTGCCGACGCAGGCGGCTCGGGGACATTGAAGAAGATCGGAATGGCGAACACGAGTGTCCACACCGTGGCGCCGGCGGCGACCAACTGGAATGTGATCGCCTGGGTACCATCGAGCACTCCGGTCAGGATGAGGGCGACCACGATCACGAGTGCGATGATCCCGCCGATGTAGCCGAAGCCCCAACCGAGACCCGAAACCTTCCCGACCGTTCTCGGCGTCGCGACCGACACGATCAGGGCGTTGTAACTGGCTCCTGCGATCTCGCTCACGACGCTTCCGAACGCGATCATTGCGACGCCGAACCAGAAGAAGGCGGGGACGCCGGGAACGAAGGCCATCGCAAGCTGCGCTGCGATCAGCAAAGACGTGAAGACGGCTAGGGTGCGCTTGCGGCGACCCGTGGCATCCGCCCGCTGGCCGAGAACCGGCGCGAGCAGCGCGATCAGGATCCCGGCGACCATGATGCCCCAGCCGAGATTCGCGTCCAGGCCGCCGAGCGCGCTGCAGTACTCGGTCGCCGCGTTAGCCGGGGTGTCACAGTCGATAGCCGTGCCGTTGACGACTCCGGATGCTGCGACTGCCGGGTCCAGGAAGAACGGCGACACGAGAAAGCTCGGCACCCAGACGAACGTCAGGATGACGGAGTTGAACGGCTGCGTCGCCCAGTCCCAGAACGCCCACGAGACGACCTGTTTGCGGGGGATCTCGCGCTCCTCGGTGGAGTCCTGGAAGAGCACCGCGAGGCTCTCGAGCGCGTCGGTGTCGGTGGTCGGCGGGGGTGTCGGCACACGGGTCGCGTCGGATGCCGAGGCCTGGGCCGCGCGGAGTTCGGGCTCGCTATCGCTCACTCGCCATACGCTAGGGGCCCAGAGTGAACATTGGGTAGCCCTTTTGGTGGGAAGATGGGCGCATGCCCGTCCATGTGGAGCGCGCCGAACTGCCCGGTATCGGCATCCGTCACGACATCCTCACCGACGACGGTCGGCGTCTGTCGGTGGTGAACTTCCGCGACGGTGGCCGCGAGATCGCGATCTCGGACGAGGACGACCCCGACCGCTGTGGCGACACTCTGGCGTTGACGGATGACGAGGCCACCGCCCTCTCGGAGGTACTCGGCGGGTCAGTGATCTTGACCCAGTTGGCAGGACTGCAGGAGGCGTTCGCCGGCCTGCAGATGGAGAAGATTCCCGTGCGGGCCGACTCCCCGTACGTCGGTCGCCCCCTCGGCGACACCAAAGCACGCACGCTCACGCGCTGCTCGATCGTCGCCGTTGTGCGGGAGTCGGGCGTCATCCCTGCGCCCGAGCCCTCCGACGTGCTGCGCGCCGGTGACACCCTGGTCGTCGTCGGCACCCGCGAGGGCCTGGAGCATCTGGTCCGGATTCTGAACGGCGCGTGATCGATGCATGATGGCGCGCTGCTCTTTCTCGAGATCGGCGCGCTGCTGTTCGGCATCGCGCTGCTGGGTCGCCTCGCGGGGCGCATCGGAATCTCCCCGATTCCGCTGATCCTCCTGGGGGGGCTCGCGTTCGGCGAGGGCGGCATCCTGCCGATCTCGCAGGGCGAGGAGTTCATCGAAGTCGGCGCTGAAATCGGCGTGATCCTGCTGCTCGTGATGCTGGGCCTGGAGTACAACGCAAAAGAGCTGATGGGGAGCCTCAACCGGTCGCGCATGGCCGGTGGGATCGACATGGCGTTGAACGCCATTCCGGGCGCCATCGCCGGGTTCGTTCTGGGCTGGGGGCCGATCGGTGCGCTCGTCCTCGCGGGAATCACGTGGATCTCATCATCCGGTGTTGTCGCGAAAGTCCTGCAAGACCTCGGGCGCCTCCCCAACCGCGAGACGCCGACGATCCTCTCGATCCTCGTGATCGAGGACCTGGCGATGGCCTTCTACCTTCCGGTGCTGACAGCTGTGCTGGTCGGTATGGATCTCGCTGCCGGGACGATCAGTGTCACGATCGCGTTGGCCGCGGTCCTGTTCATCCTGTGGGTGGCGCTGCGGCACGGTCCGCTCGTCTCCAAGCTCGTCTGGTCCAAGCGCGCGGATGTGCTGCTGCTCTCGGTGCTGGGGCTCACCCTGATCGTCGCGGGACTTGCCGCAGAGGCAAACGTGTCGGCAGCGGTCGGAGCTTTCCTCGTCGGCATCGCGATCTCCGGTCCCGCGGCCGAGCATGCGACGCAGGTCCTCACCCCGCTGCGCGACCTGTTCGCGGCGGTGTTCTTTCTGTTCTTCGGGCTCTCCACCACCCCATCCGATCTTCCTCCGGTGCTCGTCCCCGCACTCATCCTGGGGATCGTCACGATGGGAACGAAGGTGTTGACCGGCTACCTCGCGGCGCGCAAGGCCGGGATCGCCGAGCCCGGTCGCTGGCGTGCCGGCTTCGCGCTCACGCCTCGCGGGGAGTTCTCGATCGTCATCGCGGGCCTTGCCGTGTCAGCTGGGGCAGACCGATCGCTTGCCGCGCTCGCGACGGCGTACGTCCTCATCACGATCGTCGTCGGACCCCTCCTGGCACGTATTCCCGATACCGCGCGGTTCGACGCCTGGGCCAAGGCGCGGCAGAAGGCGCGACGGATGCGACAGCGGGCGGCGGCAGCCGGAAGCTGAGGGGCGGCCGGGCGCGGTCCCAACTCCTGCAACTCGGTGGGTGAGGGGCGAGCGCCGCCCCGGACGGCTGTGAATTGCAGGAGTTAGCGCCCGTCCGCATCCCGAAACTCGGAGTGCGCGCGTCGATAGTCCTGCTCCAGGATCGCGTAGATCGCCGTGTCGACCCACTCGCCCTTGAGCCACATGTTCTCGCGCAGGTGTGCCTCGTGGCGCATTCCGAGCCGCTGGCAGACTGCAGCTGAGGCATCGTTGCGGGGATCGAGTTCGGCGGCGATCCGGTGAAGCCCGAGCTCGTCGAACCCGATGCGCAAGAAGATCTCGGCAGCCTCGGTCGCGTAGCCCTTGCCCCGTGCGGTTGCCGACAGGAGCCATCCGATCTCGGCGGTGCGGTCATCGGTGCTGACGAGTGTGAAATACAGCGTTCCGACCAGCTGGCCATCGGCATCCCGGATCGCCGGCTGAACGTAGTCGCCGGCCGTCTCGAGGGAGTCGTGGGCGCTGTCGCGCTCGATCGCAGCGATGACCTGCTCGCGCGACCGCGCTTCGTAGAGCATGTACCGCACGATCGCCGGGTCGCCCTGGATGGTGCTCAGCACCTCCACATCCTCGGCGCGGAGAAGGTCGAGTGTCACGCGCTCGCCGCGCACCGGAGCGAAGTGCCAGGGAAGGTTCACGCAGACATTATCGTCGCCGCAAACTTGATATGAGGGGACTCAACTCCGATTGACATGCCATCGACTGCTCGCTAGGCTTGAGTCATCGCGGCTCAACCTCTCGTGGGTGACGCGAGCCGACTTTCAACCGGAACATCGCTTCCACGCAGAACAAGGAGAAACAGATGCCACGTGCAGTGGGAATCGACCTCGGAACCACCAACTCCGTCGTCAGCGTCCTCGAGGGCGGCGAGCCCAAGGTCATCGCCAACGCCGAGGGCTTCCGCACCACCCCGTCGGTGGTCGCTTTCACGAAGGACGGCGAGGTGCTCGTCGGAGAGACCGCCAAGCGCCAGGCCGTCACCAACGTCGACCGCACCGTCTCGTCGGTCAAGCGCCACATGGGAACCACCTGGACCTTCGACGTCGACGGCAAGAAGTACACGCCGCAGGAGATCTCGGCGCGCATCCTCGCCAAGCTGAAGCACGATGCCGAGCAGTACCTCGGTGACTCGGTGACGGACGCCGTCATCACCGTCCCCGCCTACTTCAACGACGCCGAGCGTCAGGCCACGAAGGAGGCCGGCGAGATCGCGGGCTTGAACGTCCTGCGCATCATCAACGAGCCGACCGCTGCCGCGCTGGCCTACGGCCTGGACCGCGGCAAGGAAGACGAGCTCATCCTCGTGTTCGACCTCGGTGGCGGAACCTTCGACGTCTCTCTCCTCGAGGTGGGCAAGGATGACGACTTCTCGACCATCCAGGTGCGTTCGACCGCGGGCGACAACCGCCTCGGTGGTGACGACTGGGATCAGCGGGTCGTCGACTACCTGATCAAGCAGTTCAAGGACACGACCGGTGTCGACGTCTCCGGTGACAAGATCGCCCTGCAGCGCCTCAAGGAGGCCGCGGAGCAGGCGAAGAAGGAGCTCTCGAGCTCGGCATCCACGAGCGTGAACCTGCCCTACCTGTCGCTGACGGAGAACGGCCCCGTGTCGCTGTCCGAGACGATCACCCGCGCCAAGTTCGAGGACCTTACCAAGGACCTCCTGGACCGCACGAAGAAGCCGTTCGAGGATGTCATCCGCGAAGCCGGCATCAAGGTCGCCGACATCGACCACGTCGTGCTCGTCGGTGGGTCGACCCGCATGCCCGCGGTGAGCGACCTGGTCAAGAAGGAGACCGGCGGCAAGGAGCCCAACAAGGGAGTCAACCCTGATGAGGTCGTCGCCGTCGGTGCGGCGCTTCAGGCCGGTGTCCTCAAGGGTGAGCGCAAGGACGTTTTGCTCATCGACGTCACCCCGTTGAGCCTCGGTATCGAGACCAAGGGCGGCATCATGACCAAGCTCATCGAGCGCAACACGGCCATCCCGACCAAGCGGAGCGAGACCTTCACGACCGCCGACGACAACCAGCCGTCGGTCGCCATCCAGGTCTTCCAGGGCGAGCGCGAGTTCACTCGCGACAACAAGCCGCTGGGGACCTTCGAGCTCACCGGCATCGCGCCGGCCCCGCGCGGCATTCCGCAGGTCGAGGTCACCTTCGACATCGACGCGAACGGCATCGTCCACGTCTCGGCGAAGGACAAGGGCACCGGCAAGGAGCAGTCGATGACGATCACCGGT